>Ga0247727_10000229_pt1 | contig 134103 bp, 106 predicted proteins | sample WisWelCaveWW1625_FD_202498 | JGI IMG/M metagenome (GOLD analysis project Ga0247727, IMG submission 202498) | Biofilm microbial communities from Wishing Well Cave, Virginia, United States - WW16-25 | ecosystem: Environmental > Aquatic > Deep subsurface > Groundwater > Cave microbial mat... | reverse complement strand
CAGAGTCTGGAGGTGCGTGATGATTTCCGGCGTGAATGATTGATTCGAGATCGTCACGCCGATAAGATAAAAAATCTTTTGGTCTGTGTCCAGTGAAATATTTATGGGACATGGTCAGCACGATGGTTCGATTAAAACCAAACTATTGTGCTCTTCCATCAACTGCTTTCCAGGTTTCAATCCCACGATGGTTCGATTAAAACAACTTTGATCTTGGCGATAGTTCCCGCCACCATTATGTTTCAATCCCACGATGGTTCGATTAAAACAAGGCGTCATCAAGCGGCACACAACGACACTGAACATGTTTCAATCCCACGATGGTTCGATTAAAACGCGGACGGCAAATAGCCTTGCAGCGTCGTCAAGGCGAGTTTCAATCCCACGATGGTTCGATTAAAACTTTTAAGGCATATTCCATTCCCAACATGCCGCCCCAAGTTTCAATCCCACGATGGTTCGATTAAAACTCGCTGCCATTCGGCAAGGCCGAATACAATTCCACCGTTTCAATCCCACGATGGTTCGATTAAAACTCGCAATGACGACCGTTGGGCGTTGTCATTGCGAGCCGGGTTTCAATCCCACGATGGTTCGATTAAAACCCTCCTATGGGTTTGTAATTCCAGCGCGCTCAACCTGTTTCAATCCCACGATGGTTCGATTAAAACTCAGGCGCAGCAGTTGCGCCGCAAGCCTGATCGCCGGTTTCAATCCCACGATGGTTCGATTAAAACTTCCAGGATGGGGTCGCTAGGGATGTCGGATTGAGCCTGGTTTCAATCCCACGATGGTTCGATTAAAACTCGGAAATGATATGGTCCGCGTGGAGTTTGACGCGTTTCAATCCCACGATGGTTCGATTAAAACTGCGTGCGGGAAACGTAGTTATCCATCATCACGTTGGTTTCAATCCCACGATGGTTCGATTAAAACCATGACGTGCTCGCCTGCTCGCCAGGAAGAAGCTTTTGTTTCAATCCCACGATGGTTCGATTAAAACAGTTATGCCGGATGCGGGTATGGGCGTGCAGCAATAAGTTTCAATCCCACGATGGTTCGATTAAAACTCCGGCAGTTTAAAGCTGAAAACCAGGCCATGTAACGGTTTCAATCCCACGATGGTTCGATTAAAACGGTGATACCGGTCTATAAGTACAAAGAAGATGAAGAGAGGTTTCAATCCCACGATGGTTCGATTAAAACCGATCAGCTCACCAACGGCGCCTTCGTCATCACTCCTGGTTTCAATCCCACGATGGTTCGATTAAAACAAAGGTCGCGACGCGGCAAGGGTTCAATCCGTTTGGTTTCAATCCCACGATGGTTCGATTAAAACAATGGTTTTATTGCGCTGAAGATGGAGCGCGACAGCGCGTTTCAATCCCACGATGGTTCGATTAAAACTGATGCTCGACTTCGTGATCTTTGTACTTAACCATGTTTCAATCCCACGATGGTTCGATTAAAACGGTGCATGTTCTGCACAATCTGAAGGTAAGGCTCAGTTTCAATCCCACGATGGTTCGATTAAAACTGTATTGGTTGCCCAAATGCTCGTGCTCATCTTCCTTGTTTCAATCCCACGATGGTTCGATTAAAACAACCAGCTCGCCTCGCTGCGTGAAACTCCCGCCGATGTTTCAATCCCACGATGGTTCGATTAAAACCGGCGCATGGCATAGAGCATGACAAACAATAGTGAGTTTCAATCCCACGATGGTTCGATTAAAACAATCCAACTAATCAGCTGGAAGGCGATGCCTACATGTTTCAATCCCACGATGGTTCGATTAAAACCGAGTCGGCATGTTACCGTCATTGCACCTGCAGCAGGTTTCAATCCCACGATGGTTCGATTAAAACACGCCCACGAGAAATCGTGGGCGTTTTGTTTGTAACTGTTTCAATCCCACGATGGTTCGATTAAAACTGACGTACCGGCTGCTGGTTCGTCCGACGTACCGGGTTTCAATCCCACGATGGTTCGATTAAAACTCCAGGCTTGCCCCCGCCATCAGATTCGCGAGCTCGTGTTTCAATCCCACGATGGTTCGATTAAAACCATAAAACTCACCGCCCCGACGCGGCCGGCGTAAGCTTGTTTCAATCCCACGATGGTTCGATTAAAACTTTTTGCAAGCGCTCGGAGTGGAAGACGCGCTGGACCCGAGTTTCAATCCCACGATGGTTCGATTAAAACGTACACATACAAAGCCAATATATAAAACCAACTACGTTTCAATCCCACGATGGTTCGATTAAAACATCGTTTGAATCGAAATACGAGCACAACAACGGAAAATGTTTCAATCCCACGATGGTTCGATTAAAACCTTGACAATGATTTTTTTAATGCTATATTGTTTTGTGGTTTCAATCCCACGATGGTTCGATTAAAACCCGCCAAAAACCCCTTAAAAATAGGCCTTTTTGAGGCCTGTTTCGTCGTCCACCTCCAATCCTGCAGAAACTCCGGCACATCGACGACTTTTCACGTTTTCAATGCCTGAACCCTGCCAAGAAACAAAGACATGAGCTAAAAGTCAAGGGCAGAGTTAATTTTATTTGGTCATCCTGCTCCGGCTTGTTTCGCCGTTCCAAGAAAAGGGGTGGCAAACGCTTTTCACGATAATGTTGAAGCACGTCGTTGGCCTTTCAAAAAATGAGGCGGGGAAGGCTGTAACATTGGTATTGAAGGGCTACAGAAATTGATCCGTGGGATTGCGCTCTTGTCCCAAGACTTCTTTTGTCAGCAAGCTCTGGTCGCGCAGGGTGTAGATGAGCACGGAGTCTTCGTCATCATTCATCAAATCTTTCAGCCGGATCTTCAGTTCTTTGAGCTTGGCGGGCGTCAGCTCGCCTTCAAAGACGCTGTTCTGCACCCAGTTGAGATACCGGCGACAGGCTTTGAGCGCCTTGGTGACGCGCTTTTCGTTGACGTCGTAAACGAGGAGGACGTACATGGTGGTTGCTTGATGCTGGTTGCTCGATGCTGGTTAGCGATTCAAGGGCGCGTTTCAATCCCGCGATGGTTCGATTAAAGCATATGGCCCCACCAGATCCTTCCCTCCTCTCAAGTTTCAATTTCACGATGGTTCGATTAAATAGAAGCGCGGCCTGAAAACACGGCGATGGGAGCGTACGCCCTTTGATCGCGACAGTGTTTTAGGCCGCGCTTTTGTTTTCATTTTCAACCGAAAGGAGGTGATGCCAATTGAAAGCAATTTTGATATGGCCCGAAGTTGAAACTTGCTGCAGACGTGGTTGAGGCTTCGGGCGCGCGGGGCAGTTCCGGGCTGCCCCGCGTATTTTCATGCGCCACGCTTTGCCCTCCGCTCTATGCCCTCTGTCCTCTGCGCTGTCACCACCAAATCACGAACGGCTCATAAGTTTCCTGGCCGAGCAGATGCTTGATGAGCTTGTAGCATTCCAAGCGAATCAGGCGGCGGTAGCTGACGTTGCGGCCCAGGCGGCGGTGTTTGATGGTGGTGCTCAGGCGCTGGTCGAATTCTTTGACAAAGAGCTTGCGGCCTTCTTCGTTGAGCCAGCACACCCGGCCTTTCTTTTTGAAATCCTTTTCGCTCAATTGTTTTTTATTGAGCAGCGTGAAGATGAGCCGGTCGGCCAGCAGAGGCTTGAAAATCTCCGCGAGATCGAGCGACAGGCTGAAACGTTTGGTGCCGGGCTCGTGCAGATATGAGATCAGCGGGTTGAGCTGGGTGCGGTAAATTTCCGAAAGACAGGCGGTGTAAACCATGGTGTTGCCAAAGCTGATAAGCGCGTTGACCATGTTGTCCGGCGGCCGCTTGACGCGCTTGGTGAAATCGATTTCCTGATCGATGATGAGCGGCCAGGCCTGATAGTAAAGCTGGCGGATGTTGCCCTCGATGCCCATGAGCTGTTCGACGTCGCCGGTTTGGTCGATCGCTTCGACGAGCGGGGCGATGCTGCTGAGAAAGGGCGAGCAGTCTTTGCCGCGGGTGTTGTAATATTGCAGGTTTTTGACGAGGTTGCCGGCGGCGCCGCTGACGAAGGCGCGCGCCAACTCCAGACGCTTGGTTTTGTCGAGATGCGCCTGCACTTGCCGAATGAGCAGCGCGCCGCTGTTGAGAAACTCGCGCGGATAGAAAGTGCCGCTATAGAAGCCGTAGTAATTGAACAGATGAATGGGAAGGTGCTTCTGGCCGCAGTAGTTGAGGAATTTTTTGTTGAAATCGGCCTCGCCGAAAACGTAGAGGCTATCGACGTCTTCGATGGGAATGACTTTCTTTTCGCCGGTCGTCTCGAAATTGGTCTCCGGCTCGTCTTCACGGAATTCGGGTTCCTGCTCCAGCGCTTCTTCAAAGTCGGCGATGACTTTGTCGTCGGTGACTTGTTTGTAGCGCTCGAAGAAGATAGTGTTCTGCTGCCGGCGCAAGCGGCCGGGGTTGAAGAGGTAGTAGTTGCGGTTCATTTTCTGGTTGCTGGTTAACTGGTTACTGGTTGTAGGATCGTGTAACGTGAAACGTGTAACGTGCTTGCATTGGGCGCAGAATAGACAAAGCTCCCGTCGCCTTTTCACCTTTTCTCCCATTCACCCTCTCTCCCCGTCTCCCTTTCCCGCTTCATCCCCAACACAGCTCACGATACGAGCATTGCCGGCAAAAGGGAATTTTCTTGGCTTTGGGCGGCTGCGGCATGGCCATGATGGTGTGTATCGCTTCGATTTTGGCCGTCATCTCTTTTTCATCTTCTTCTGTAAGTGCGACTTCCACCCGTTTGCGTTGCAGGGGAAATTCCAAAATGCCTTTGAGATCGCCAAACTCGCTTTGTTTCAACACCCACAAATAATATTTCAGTTGCCAGAGATGCGCTTTCTCGGCGCGGTCGCTTTTTTTGACTTCGTGAATGTAGCCGTCGGAAGTGACGCGATCGAGCTTGATGCCTTCGAGCACGAATTCGTCTTTGCTGGTGTCACGGGTGTAATGCTCTTCATTGACCAGCCGGCCTTGCGCAATGATATCGGATTCATAATTCATGTTGATGTCGTGCGCGAAATACCAAAGCTCGGTGTGGCAGATATGGTAGTAGTTCATCATCACGCCGGTGAGGGAGCGGGATTTTTGTGAAGTATCGGTGATCATGATTATATCTCGTTAATCAATATTGGTTCCTGCAACGTGCTCGCGTCCCTTTTCAAGCGGGATGAGGCCGATATTTTCATTATAATATTTGTCGATTTCATCCGCGATGACAATCAACCCCTTGGGATGAAGATGCAGGAGTTCTTTGGAAACGCGATACTCATAGGGATTGATGAGATAGACCGCGAGCTTGCGCCAGATTTTCTGGCGTTCTGCTTTCAAAGCGAAACGTTGCTCGTAAGGAACATCGGCCTTTTTCATGGCATTCCCTAACTCTCGCCATTCTCGATAGAGCGCATGAGCATTTTCATCGAACAAAATCAGCATATCGCGCCGCTTGCCTTGCGGATCGATCAGCGCAAAATCGCGGTTCACCACACTCAATTGAAGCTCAGCAAGTTGGCCGAGCAGCTTCGCGCCGGCATCCTGACTGATGGCGGATTGCATTTCTTCATAGTAACTTTGAATCATTGGCCAGAGGCCACATTCTTCCATACCCTGCAGAAGTGAATTTGTACGATCCAGCATCATCGTGTCATAAATTTTGTTGGCGAAAGGATCGCCACGCTCGTCGTGCAATTGCATTACGATAACACGACCTGCGCACTCCTGCCAATCGTGACGACGGCAGCGCCCGGCGCTTTGAATAAGCGAGGGCAGCGGCGCAAAGTCACGAAACACAACATCCAGAGAAATATCCACGCCGGCTTCGATCAACTGCGTGCTGACCACAACGACGGGTTTATCTTTACCAATAGCATCGATTTTGGCTTGCCGATGCAGCGGCAACACTTCGGTGCTGAGATACAGCGCGCGAATGTTTTTCTCACGACAAAAGCCTTCAACGCTTGCGAAAACCTGGCGCGAAGACTGCACCGTATTGGCGACGATTAAAATCCGTCGCGTTCCCGCTTCCCATTCTTGTTGCACAGCTTCGAACAATTTCGCGGGTGAGGTGAGGTCATGACGGCGATCAACAACTGAGTATCTGTTGAATTGTGCAAAGCAATTCTTAAAATCTTCAACGACTTGCCGGCACGAGGGATCACCTGGCTCAAAAAGCAGAGGCGGGGTGGCAGTCATCAAAACCACATGCCAACCGAGAGAACGAATCATCGCTTGCAGCCCGCCACGCAGTAATGGGAAAAATCGAATGGGCAATGCCTGCGGTTCATCCAGGATGACAATGGCATTCTGTAATGCCGCGAGTTTGCGATTGCTGGCATTGGCCGTGCCAAAAAGCGTTTCGAACAATTGATAAAAGGTTGTCACAACGAGCTCGGATTCCCAACCTTCGATTTTGAATGCGGCTTCGACACCATCCAGCTCCTCGCCTTCGGCTTTGAAGTCGAGCGCAGCGAGATGATGATGCGCCAACAGCAAATCACCGCTCTTCTCGCCGAAAGCTTTGGCAAAGACTTCATAATTCTGCTCGATGATACTGATAAACGGCAACGCATAAATGATGCGCGGTTGTTTCCCCTCGGCTTCGAGACGCCAGCGCAAAAGCGAAGCGACTTGCAAGCCGCAGAAGGTTTTGCCGGAACCGGTGGGAAGCGTGAGTTGATGCACCCTGGTGAGGCGCAGATCGACTTGTTCGGCATACGCGGTACATTGCGAAAATAACTGCCGGCGCAGATGGTCAATCTCATGACGCGGCTGGAGAGCTTGTACATGAGCCGCCGGCAAGTCGCAGGGAAATTCACGGCGTTGAAAATGATGGCGAAGGTTTTGCTCTTTGTCTGCTTGCAGCAGGCTGCCGAAAATAAGCTTGAGAAATGTCCATGAGTTGCATGGCGTGTCTTTACGCAGCACTCGTTGCAGTCTCATGAGAAAACTACGCCATTGTTCCCAATGTGTCTTATCCAAAAGATGATCGATGATGATTTGAGGTTGGAGTTCAATTTCCAGCTCGAAGTGTTTGAGCAGCGCATCAAATTGCGGACGCCACAAGCGTTGCAATTGTTTGCTCAACAATTGGAAATCTTCGCCGCGCTCGATATCGTTGATTTGAAAGGCCTCCGCGCCGAAATCCTTTAGCTCACCGTGATGGCTGCGAATCGCGAGTGCAGCCAGCCACAGTTGCAGTTTCGCTTCGAGTTCTTCGCGGCCTTGTAATGCCAGCCATTGTTCGCCAATAACAAGACATAATTGCGCGCCCAGCTTGCTGTGTGACTTCAACAAAGCATCGCCATGCCATTTTTGCCCCGAGCTTTGGCAACATAAATACTCCTGAAAATCCTTTGTAGCCTTGGCCAAATCATGACAAAAGCCGGCTACATAGGCCAACTCTTGCTGCAACTGAGCTGGGGTTGCTCGCTTCACCAACTCACGCGTGCGACGCGCAACCGCCAGCGAGTGCTGCAGCAGTGTTTCTCCGCGATGGGCGTATAATTCATCCGGATTCCACTCAAACGAGATAGACATAATTTGTTTCTCCGAAGGAGAGTTTGCCATTGTGCTGGATACGCCAAAGAGCGGAATCATCTTTCAATACACAGCGGATGGTTTGTCCGGAGAATTCGTACACCATGTCTTCGAATTGCTGAATGCTCCGATCCGGCGCCATCTTGACGGGAAGCGTCATCATGTGGTAGCGTTTGCCGAGTTCCAGTTTGGGAGATTTGATCCGAGATTGCGGCAGCCAGCCCAGAACTTCAATCTCGCCGTCAGGCGTTACTCGTTCAGCCGGAAAACTGCCGATCCATTCGAAATCAGAAAGGCACCAGGCCAATCCCAAACTTGGGATATAGAATGGTGTGCGTTGCTGAAGGCGAGTTGAGAATTCTTGAAACACCGATGCTTCTCGTAATCTGCAGTACACGAGGAAGGCCGGCTCGGAAATGAACTCGGCTTCAATGAGCGCATGTGGGGTTTTGTGGTAGCCGCGAAAGGAATATTTGGTGTGCAGGAACTTCATGCCAAGCGTCAACTTCTGAGGCTTGGCAAGTAAAGCAACTGACAATTGACAAATGTCATTCAGCTTGCGCAAATAATCTTTGCGATCATACCCCAGAAAAGCGCCAATATAACCGAGCACGGAAGGCGGCGAAGGCAAATCGAATGTCAATGGCGAAGTGGTGGTATAGGGGCGCTTGAAATGCGCCCAATCGCCCATGATTTTGAAAACGATGATTTCCTCGCTCATGCGTACCATTGCTCCGTTTTGATAGCTTCCCAATCTTGCGGCAATTTTTCTGTCGAAAGCTTGAGCTGCTTGTCGTAGTTGAAGCTGACTTTTGCCACGTGTTTGCCGTTATCTTTGAGCACCCCGAGGAGCGCATCCAGATTGAGTGTGAAATCGTCGGTGCTGCGCAGCTCGTTGCCGTTTTTACCTTCGTGTTCGATCTTGATGAAACGCGTCAACCTGCCAAACAGAAAGTCATTCTTGGTATCGATTTTGAGCAACAACCTCGGCACCTGTCCGGCTTTCGAGCGCGTGTTCAATGCCATCGTGCCACACCAGATGGCTTCGAGCAATTTGTCCACGTCGCCTTCGGAACATTGCGTGAATTCAGCGCGATGATGATCGATGCAACCGTAGAAGGCAATCAATCCATACGCTGCGACGAATTCTTCGCGGAAGGTGCGCTGGCCTGCGCCGATATTGGTCGCAAATCCACCCGTGCCTTTGACAAATTCCTCTTTAACCGCATGGAGAGAGCGCCCCATGTTAAATTGCACCGGCCCGGTGAGGTGAAATGCTCCTTCAGCTTCATAGGCAGCAAATTTGCCTTTATCTTTGTCTTTTGGCTTTTGTGAAGAGGGCGCGATGGTCGCCCCGAACAGACGGGCGTCGATGCACTCTTTGAGCAATTGTTCTTTGCTCAATTTGGCCTCGATTTTCACGGCGTCACCGGCTTTGGGCTCTTTGCCACCCAGGCGCCCCAACCGTTCTGCGAGCGTCATCGGCTCGGCCTGATCTGAATAAACATAAAGGTCGCACGTCGGGTCGTTTTTCTGCATACGATACTTGGTGTAAAGATAATCGCGCATTGTGCGTTTCAAACGCACATCAGTCACAAGCAGTTGGTCGGAAAATGAATCCCGCCGCGGGCGGTTATTGTCAGCCGGATCGCCGTTGGGATTGCTGTAACTGACATCGTAAAGAAACAGAATTTCACTGCGGTTTGGAAGTGACATGGCAAAGACTCCTTTTGCAAATTATTATAGGGATTGGTTGGATTCATTTTTGTCTTTTCTTTCCACATCGACCAGTTTCTTGAACACGCGACCCTGGGCCAAACCAAAGGCGAGATAAGCGCTCACTTCATCATTTGACACAAGATCGTCGTTCTCGCGATTACGCAAACACAAATCACTGATCAACTCATCGAGCACACGGTAGGTATCACCCTGGCCGTAGTCGCGTAATTTGGCGATGGTTTTACTGAAAAGCGGAGCAATATCGGACTTCTTTAGGCGCAAGCCTTTGATCTCCTTCTCAAAAGGCGTGCTGCGCAAATTGGCAGCCTGCACGTTCATGAGCAAACGAATGAGGCAACCCAACAGAAACGTGCCGAATAGAAACGGCCGCGCCAGCATGGTTTGATGTTCTTTGTAGAAGGCCTCGATATGTGCCATCCAGGGATCGTCAAAACGACCGTCTGCCCGTCGCGTTTTGTACGCGGGCTCAATGGAGATTTCTTCCAATTTCATGGCAACTCCTTTGTTCTGATTCACGGGTTTCCACATGTTGAGCTCGCATAAATAGCGCACCCAACACAGGGCTTGCAAAGCTGTATAATTGAAAATGATCTCGCCGATTTCCGGATTCTTGAAATGTCCCTCGAGTGTTTCCAGAATAGGCTGCAAAATTTGTCCGGGCTCGAGCGGGTGCCCGAGATAAAGCTCGCGAATGAATTGCAGGTAGCTGCTATCGTATTGAGATTCCCCGGCCTTTTGCGCCTTGCGGCTGTAAAATGACCAGACCAGCCCAAATGAAAAGTGAATGGGGCCGCCCCAACTGCTTCCTTCTTTTTCAGGTTGGGGAAAAGTTTGTTGTATCCATTGATAGTAAGTCTGAAGCTGAGCCACATCTTTTTGTGCGGTGATCAATTGCTTCAGCCGCGTTGGTGGCACATCGTCAACAGCTAATCTGATCTTCAATTGCCCTTTTTGCGGCGCCTCATAAAAAAGAAAAGTGAGAAGCACTTGATCGAACGCTTCGGCGCTCAGAAATTTCAGGTTCTCTTCCATCTCGGTGAACCCACTGCCTGCCAGTCTTCCCAAGCCAAAGCCGGGAGATTTCACCGAGTATCTTGCCAGGTTCTCCAGCATTTCTTCGAGCAGTTCGGGGTTTTCGCCAAACACGAATTTGGGAATAACCCAATATCTGAAAGAACCCGGCATGTAAAATTTCTGCCTTTGATCTAAATGATCGCGTGCAAGCTTCAACCCCACTCCACCGGCAGCCGAAACCGGAAAGTTTTTCCAGGCTTGCTCTTCCCGAAAACCGCCGGTGATCATGCCGGGCTTGTCAATGGTGTAGAAGGGAAAAATTTTGGAGGGGTTACCATAAACTTGTGTGTTGCTCTCAAAAGTAAGCGAGCATGCTCCCGTGCCAGCGCCTTGACCGGCCCCAAGAATTTCCGTTGATGAACCGAGCAGCAGTTCCTGATATTCTTTGCACTCCCCCGGCAATTTGTCATCAATGGTCACGGCGAGCAAAGTGTTGGGACGATCTTTTTTCGACTTGCCCTGAAACAACGTTATCATGAACGCAAAGTATTGTTGTCTCAGTTCTACAACGCGCTTTTCGTCCTGAAAGAATTCCTGAATCGCTAGTATATTGGTGTTTGATCCAGAATACCCTTTGTAAAAACCCAACAACTTTTCATCAAAAGTTTTGATTTTAGTTTCAGCCTTATCTTTGGTTTCATCAAATGTGCTGATGGCTACCGGCGTGAAATTTGGTCCCTTTGCGCCACGGCGTTTGTAACCCAGTTTTGTCATGTTCTGCTCGCTGACTTCGAACAGGCTCACAAAGGGGGCTTTGGAATTTGTCAATTCAATTCCGTTGCCTTCCCTTATTTTTAATTGTAGAGCGACAACCAACGTACCAGATGGCACGCGATCAACAATATTGGCCAATTCACTTCCAGCCGCTGAAGATGGCAGGCTGCCGATCTTGTACAATGCACGCATCATAACGACACACCTTTAAGTTTATTTTTAAAATTATTGCAATAAAATGAATGAGATCGTATATTGTATGATACCAATATAACTGACGAAAGTGACAACTACAGTCAGGAAATTTCGTGTTATGGAAGAAAAGAATTTCAGCATCGGGAGAAAAATCCGCCGCTAGTAAAAAAACCCAAAATGGTTCGATTCAAATAAAAATAGCGGTACCGTTTACCCCGCTATACTTGTTTCAATCCCAAAATGGTTCGATTCAATTGAACAGGTTTCAATAAGGTGTTTATGCTCGGAAACATAATAGATTCATTCCGTACTCCTTGATGCTCGTTTTCCTTTTTTCCGTGGGTAGCGAAAAGAGATTTGACTCTTGATCAAAATGTACAGAAGAATTGCTGCAAAAACGGTAATGGTACCGTAGTCGTTCAGCATCGTAAGTAGAGAGTTCATGGTTTTATCCTTGTACCATTTAGGCCTGTATACTTTAATAATGAATTATAGCTAATTTAAAAAACACGTAGAAAAAAGTCAAGAAAAATTTTGTTTTTTTTTTACAAAACCATCACCCCCCCTCTCCGCAACACCGCTTGTACTTCTTCCCGCTGCCGCACGGGCACGGCTCGTTTCGCCCGATCTTCTGCGAGATGAAATTGAATCCGAGTTGAGTCTCCTCGGACAAATCCGTCGCCAAAAATGTTTTGCACTCATCAAAGGCGATTTTGCTCCAGACCTTTAGCTCGGCGGGCGATTGTTTGGCGAATCTTTTGAGAATGCGGTACGCTTCGATGCTGCCCCGATGTCCCAAGAGCATGAGCGCTTTCTTTTTGTTCACCAGCGTTGCCTCCGCGTCAAAGAGGGTGTGGCCCAGGGCTTCGACTTCGTTTTTGGGCAAGCGACGATAATCGGGCGGCAGCCAGTGATGGCTGTTCACATATTCGATAGCCTGCTCGCCCTCCGGGCTTGCCGGATCATCGACAAAAGTCATTTGGGTAACCATGCCCGCAGCTTTGGCTGCTGCCATGACTTCGGCCAGCTCGCGCGCGGATAAATCGCCGCCCCAATCGGAAATGTCATTCGGTTCCATCGCGTTCCTCCAGTATATATGGTAATGGCATATTCCTTGGAAGAATTGAACATTGCCCTGGCGCTAAAAAAGATGCCTCCAGCATGACAGAGTATGACATGTAACGTAGCTCAGCGATGAGTAAAGTATGCCGATCGAGCGCTCTTTCGTACTCACTCACCCACCATCCCGCACCCCATCGAATTATGATCGCCGATCCCGCATTCCCAGGCGACGCGCATGAGTTCCGAATTGCCGGCCAGCGCAAAGGGGCACATGAAGCCCTTGATGCGGGTTTCTTGCGGTGTGCCTTCTTTGATGGTGAGCAGTTTCGAAACTCGTTCCGGGCCGCCTTGACGTTCGAGATAGTTGCGATCGATTTCAAAAACAAGCCGGCCATCTGCCGAGCCGTGGCCGTAAATCGTTTCATACTTTTGCAAAAGATTTTGGCGAATCGCCTCGCCCAGCTCTGCATCGTTGGCGCGAAAGTAATAGGGCTGCAATTTGCCATGATGCTCGCGCATGGTGGAGACGACGAGCGGGGAGAGGGCTTTGAAATGCATCTTCTCTTTGAATACGGGTGGGGCCAATGCTTCGACTTGTTCGATGAGAAATCGCCCGACGGCGCCCGGCCCGCCGATTTCGAGCGTCTGCTGCTGGAATAATCCGAGCACGAAATTTTGTACGAATTCCTCTTCCATGGGGCTGGCGATTTGCAACAGCCATGGCCGCTCGTCGCCGGCCATGAGAACGGGACCTTGCGGTATCGCGCGGGGAATGTTGAGCCGCGAAAAGGTGAAGAGCTTGAGCATGCGGTCCGCCGGGCTGCGATAGCCTTTTTCATGCAGCCAATCGGCATACTCCGGTGAAGCTTGCGCGAGCAGTTTGTAAATGGCCGAGGCCAGGGGATAGTTGTAGTTGATCGGCACGCTGGTAGCCGGGTTCAGCGGCAGGAGAGTCAGTTTGAGACGCATCAATTCCTCCGAGGTTCGATTGAAGTTTTTAGAATTTCGCCTTTGATGGTCGTGTCCAAAATCAACGCTTCCTTTTCTTCCTGTATATTGCCAGGCGAAAACCGGCCGTCTTTTTTGACAATTTCTTTAGCGAGTCCCGTGAAACGCACGCGCAGGCGTTGCGGCTCGCCCACCATAATTCCCAAGCTGCCGCGAAAGTAGGCTTCGGCATCGAAAGGCCGCATGGCGAACGTCTGCTTTTCCACGTTGAGCTTTTTGATGCGGTCGAGGCGATAAATACGAAAATCCTGGCGCGTTGGATTCCAGGCCACGAGGTACCAGGCGCGTTCGCAAAAGCGCAAGAGATAAGGCTCCAACGTTTGTCCGTACACAATTTCGTCTGCCAATTTGTGATATTTGACGAGCGTCACCAAGCGATGTTCTTCCATGGCTTTTTGCAGCCGGGAAAACACCCCGGCTTGAAGCGGCTGCGCTTTGGCCGAATCCAGTGCGATGCCGCTGCTTTCCACCGGTTGCTCGAGCAATTTGTTGAGCACGCCGTTGGCGATTTCCTCCAGCTCGCGGTCGAGATGCAAGGGCAAGTGGCGCAAAGCGAGAGTGATCACAAGCTGCTCGGCGGGGGTGAGATTGAGCTGTGGCAACGCGTCTTCTGAGACCACGTGATAGCCGCCATTACACGACATGGCCACGCCTATTTCCCCCAGGTCACGTATGTCGCGGTAGATGGTGCGCTCGTCCACGCCGCACATTTTGGCCAACCGCGGCGCCGTCATCATGCGACGCGCGCGGCAGAGGCTCCAAATCTTCAACAACCGAATGGATTTTTGCATGTGAATTCCCTCAGCGCTTCATCCGCTAAATATTTCGCCATGGATGAACATCAATAGCCGCAAGCAGGCTTCTCGTGTTCATTCGTGCGTATTCGTAAATGAAGGCGCTTGCAGCTTGCCAAGTTTGGCCGATCCTCAAACCACCTCCCCGCAACACCGCTTATACTTCTTTCCCACTCCCGCAAGGACACGGCTCGTTTCGGCCGATCTTCTGCGTGCCAGTGACAAACAGAATCATCTCCGTACTTGTGTTTTTCAGCAAACTTCTTTAGATTACAAAAGTCATTTCAGATTCTGTATCACGATTTCAACGCCTTTGAGCTACGAGGTGCTCATGAAACGCTACCGCTACACCGTCGTCATCGAGAAAGATGAAGAGGGCATTTATGTTGCATCCTGTCCAACGTTTCCAGGCTGCCATACCCAGGGAGATACTTATGAAGAAGCAATGGAAAACATCAAGGATGCCATCAATCTAAACATTGCTGCGCGCCGTGACCTGGGAGAGCCGATTCCGATCGAAACGGCGATTGATGAGGTCGAAATTCATGTCTAAGGTCAGGTCACTCAAATCCGGTGAAATGATCAGAGCATTGGAGAAACTTGGCTTTCAGCACATTCGTCAAAGCGGCAGCCATGCCGTATATCGCCATCACGATGGGCGCTGGGCAACCGTTTCCATTCACAAAGGGAAAGAAATTTCAAAAGGACTCGTACATAAAATTCTCAGGGACGCCCAATTAACCTGGGAAGAACTTGAACAATACTTGTAATAAGCTTAGGTTTCGCTGACCCTCCTCAGCCCCCCGCCCCGCAACATCGCTTATATTTCTTCCCGCTGCCGCACGGGCAGGGCTCGTTGCGCCCGATTTTCTGCGAGATGAAGTTGAAACCGAGCTGGGTTTCTTCGGACAACTCCGTCGCCAAAAAGGTCTTGCATTCATCAAAGGCGATTTTACTCCAGACTTTGAGCTCGGCTGGTGATTCCTTGACGAATCTTTTGAGAATGCGGTATGCTTCGATGCTGCCGCGATGTCCCAAGAGCATGAGCGCTTTCTTTTTGTCCAAAGTTATTGCATTCGCGTCGAAAAGCGTTTTGCCCAAGGCTTCGACTTTGCTTTTAGACAGGCTGCGATAATCGGGCGGAAGCCAGTGGTGGCTGTTCACGTATTCCATCGCCTGTTTGCCCTCGGGGCTGTCGGGATCATCGACAAAAGTCATCTGGGTAACCATGCCGGCGGCCTTTGCCGCCGTCATCACTTCGGCCAGCTCGCGCGCGGACAAATCGCCGTCTAAATCAGAAAATTGCTCCGGTTCCATCTCATGCCTCCAGATCTTTTAGAATTGGGCACTAGACTCATGCTGAAAAGATGCTTCCAGCATGAGTTGATTGCGTTAAAGGCGGGGGTTTCCCAAGCGATACCGGGAGAGGCGCCACCCATTCATCGCAAACCAAAATGGCCTGTCATCCAGAAAGGAACTTGTGAAGCATCGAGTACAGTGCTTATTGCTTAAAAAGTTCTTTACAGGATGACATGTTACTTGACCTCGTGGGGGAGGCCGTCTAACGTAACACCAAACTCACATGTTGAAATACTTCGCATGAGGATGGTGCACGATAATCGCTGAAGTCGATTGCTCGGGCACGAGCTGAAATTCCTCGGTCAAGCTCATGCCGATGCGTTCAGGCTGTAATAAACGAAAGAGAATCGCCTGATCCTCGAGGTTTGGGCAGGCGGGATAGCCAAAGGAATAGCGCGAGCCTTGATATTCCTGCCGGAACAGCGCGGAAATTTCTTTGGCATCGCCGGCGGCGCAGCCCAATTCCGCGCGCATGATTTTGTGCCAATATTCCGCCAGCGCTTCGGCGCTTTCGACGCTCAGGCCGTGGAAATAAAGATAGTCCGTATATTTGTCGCTTTCAAAAAGCTTCTTTGAAATTTCCGACGCGCGCTGGCCGACGGTGACGAGCATCATGCCGAGAACATCGCGCCGGCCGGAATCCAACGGCGCGAAGAAATCGGCAAGGCATTGGCGATTGCCTTCTTTTTGGCGCGGGAATGTGAAGCGCTCGATTTCATTTTTACCGTCCGCATCGAAAACGATGAGATCTTCATTTGCGCTATTGCACGGAAAATAGCCGTAAATTACTTGCGGCTGCAACATCTGCCCGGCCAGGCAACGTTGCTTCAATTCTGCGAAGACCGGCTCGAATTTTTCCTTCACCATTTGTTCATATTCATGGGGCGACAATTTGCCGCGCCGCACCTGCCACTGCCCGCGAAACAACGCAATGGGATTGATATAGTCGAAGACTGCTGCCAGCGGAATATCTTGCACAATCTTGGTTCCCCAAAACGGCGCACGCGGCAACTCCACCGGTTGCCACTGCCGTTTGTTTTCCAAAGCGGCCGCTGCAGTGTTCTGCTCAACCTTCCGCGGCCTTTCCATCCTTCGCGCTTCGCGCTTCACGCTTCGTTCTTCGGCCATTCTTCCCCCACCCGGCGCGCAAACTTCTTGCATGAAATGCAATCCGGCAAATGCGTCTTTGCCATAGGCCAACGGGCCTTTATAAATCACATGCAAATCATCTTCGACATATTTGCGCGTGAGCGCCGCGCCGCCGAGAATCACCGGTATTTGAATATCGCGCTCGTTGAGCACTTCGAGATTTTCTTTCATGATCAGCGTGGATTTCACCAACAAACCGCTCATGCCAATGACATTCGCTTTGTGTTCTTCGACCGCATGCAGCATTTGGTCGATCGGCACTTTGATGCCGAGGTTGACGACTTTATAGCCGTTGTTGGTGAGAATGATGTCAACCAAATTTTTGCCGATGTCGTGCACGTCGCCTTTTACCGTGGCCAGCACCATCGTGCCTTTGCTGGAACCTTCCGCCTTTTCCATAAACGGTTCGAGATATTTCACTGCGGCCTTCATGGTTTCGGCGGATTGCAAAACGAACGGCAATTGCATTTGGCCGGAGCCGAAAAGCTCGCCGACCACTTTCATGCCGTCCAGCAAGAAATTATTGATAATCTCCAGCGGCGGATATTTCTGCATGGCCTCGGCCAAATCCGCGTTGAGCCCTTGCTTGTTGCCATCGATAATGCGCTGTTTCAATCGTTCTTCCACTTCGGCGGACATTTCGACCACGACTCTTGGCTGCGCACCTTTTTCGGTATAATAGGCAATGATCTCATGCACGGGATCCGAAACGCATTTGCCGCTTTCGTCAAACTTGCGCTCGTCAAAAATCAAACGGCGATGCAGCTCGCGTTCATCGTCGCCGATTTTGTGCAGCGGCGTGATCTTGGAAGAATGCACGATCGCCATATCGAGTCCGGCTTGCACGGCGTAATACAGAAACACCGAATTAAGCACATGGCGTGCGTGCGGCGCGAGCCCGAAGGAGATATTGCTCACGCCCAAAATCGTGCGCACGCCCGGCAATTCGGTTTTGAGGCGGCGAATGGCTTCGATGGTTTCCACGCCGCTTTTGCGAAATTCTTCATCGCCGCTGCCGAGCGTGAAAGTCAGGCAATCGAAGATCAAATCTTCCGAACGCATGCCGTATTTATTGACGGTGAGATCGTGGATGCGTTTGGCAATCGCGAATTTTTCCTCGGCAGTTTTGGCCATGCCTTTTTCGTCAATTGTCAATGCAATAGTCGCCGCGCCGTATTTTTTGCACAAAGGCAAAACGTGCTGCATGCGCTCTTCGCCGTCTTCGAGATTGATGGAATTGACGATGGCGCGGCCGGCCACGCGTTGCAACGCCGCGTCGATCACCTGCCACTCGGTGGAATCAATCACTAACGGCGCCTGGATTTGCGTGTTCAGCCGCTCGATGAGCGGAATCATATCTTGCACTTCATCGCGGCCAACATAAGCAACACAAACGTCGAGCATGTGCGAGCTTTCGCGCACTTGTTCTTTCGCCATCGCCAGCATCGCTTCCCAATCTTGCTGCACGAGCAGCTCGCGAAACAGCTTCGAGCCGTTGGCATTCAAACGCTCGCCGATGAGCAGCGGCGGCGGATCAAGATGCAGCGGCACGCTGTTATACAAGCTCGCGGCGGAAGGAGTGAAATCGATGTTTCTATTTTTCGGCGCGAGCGACCCAACGGATTGCACTAACATTTTGATATGGCCCGGCAACGTGCCGCAGCAACCGCCGACGATTTGCACGCCGAGGTCCTTGACGAAATGCGACAGATATTGCGTCAACTCTTCGGGCGTCAATTTATAATGCGCGCGGCCCCCCACGTTTTCCGGCAAACCGGCATTGGGCATGCAAAAAATCGGATAGGGGCTATTAGCCGCGAGATAGCGAATGTTCTCCGACATTTCTTTCGGGCCCGTGGCGCAATTCATGCCGATGGCGGCAAGCTCAAAAGGTTCGAGCGCAGTCAAAGCTGCGGAAATGTCACTGCCGAGCAGCATGGTGCCCATGGTTTCAACTGTCACACTAGCAATCACCGGCACGCGCATGCGCTTTTCCGCAAAATATTCAAAGATCGCGCCGAGTGCGGCTTTGATTTGCAGTAAGTCCTGGCAAGTTTCGACCATGAGCAAATCAACACCGCCTTCGATCAACCCGGCGGCTTGCACATAATACGTCGCTTTCATGTCATGATAAGAAATATTACCCAAGCTCGGCAGTTTCGTCGTTGGCCCCATGGAACCGGCGACAAAACGCGGATGTGACGGAGTAGAAAATTCAGCCGCCACTTTTTTGGCGATTTCCGCCGCGCGGCGATTGTGCTCATACGCCTGGTCGGCGAGATCATATTCGCCGAGCACGATCGGCGTGCTGCCGAAAGAATTGGTTTCAACCACGTCACAACCGGTTTCGAAAAAGCTCGTATGCAATTTCGAGACAGCATCCGGCCGCGTGAACACCAGATGCTCGTTGCAACCGTTGAGCGCCTCGCCGCCGAAATCATCGGCGGTGAGATTCATGTACTGCAAACTCGTGCCGGTCGCGCCGTCGAAGACGAGAATCTTTTCTTGCAGACGTTGTGCGAAAGAAGTTTGGGCCATAAAATTCCCGCATGTGAGTGCCGATCTATCATTTAACGTTGTAATATTATTCAACAACATCGGCAAATATATGAAGGGCGGCTGGAAAAGCAAAGAGATTATTCGGTTCTAAGAATCGGCTTGACATTTATAAATGTTTTGGCATAATTCTTCTTCATTCGGATTTGATTGGTTTGCCGTGTTTCGCTACAGGATACGCTCACCCTCTCGCTCCAGCAAAAGTCCAAAATAACAAACGAAACGGGTTGCAAGTTTCATTCGGAACGGGCATGGACTTCACCGCTTTGAGTCACAATCAATTGATGGCGTTCCTGGCGCAACATCCGCGCGAAGAGCGGGCCTGGCGTGATTATTTGCGGCGGTTCGACCGTTTCGTGCACGCCAAAGTCAATCAGGAATGCGAAAAAGGCCGCATCTCCCTGGCGATCGAGCTCGAGGATTTGGTTTGGGAAGTTCACGAAAAAGTGCTCAAAAGTTTGCGCATTTATGTCGGTAAATTTGACAATTCGATTTTCGATTATCTCGCCATCATTTCGGCCAATACGGTCAAGAATCACTTCCGCTATGAAACTGCCGCCAGCCGGCCGCCGCACAATAAAAGTGTTCCCCTCAATAGGCCCATTGCCGCCGGCGATGAAAGACGGACGATTGGCGATATTTTAGGCACTCCGCCACAAGAGAATGATTCTACCGTCTGGGAGCTGCAAGAAACCATTAAGGCATGTCTGCGGCGCATCCTGCAGGACGGCCGCCATGCGCGCCGCGATCTGTTCATCGCCGTCATGCGCTTTATTTTGGATATGAAAGCCGAACAAATTGCCGAGCATCCTGAAATCAATCTGTCGCATCAAAGTGTGCATCGCATCATTAATGAATTGCGGCCTAAATTGCAGCAATGTTTGAAAGCGGAAATGAAATAATTCGAGAAAATTTGGAGCGTTTGTTGTCTTTATGAACAACGCTGCCAAGTAACTTGTCATCCCGCCACGGCGGGATCTTGCTCGCACGAGCACACGGTACCGGTATTCCAAGTTACTCATCGCAAGAACAGAGGGCGGCCGTATGTTGAAATGGGAAAACACTGGTTAAGGTCTATGAGGAAGTCTGGATGATGCCGAATAAGTGGCACCATGGAGATCCTGCCGCCAAAGATAGGATTTCACCGAGTTGTCCAACCGAAGTCGAACTGTTGCAATATTTGGAAGGCACGCTGGCAAAAGCCGGCGCCCGACGCGTGCAAAACCATTTCCACGAATGCACCGATTGTTTCGATCTTTTGATTGCCGCGTTTCAAAACCAGGCGCACCCCGCAACCGAGGAGGAATTAGCGCAAGCGGAAAAATTGATCACCGTGACGCCAGAGCAGAAAGTCGTTCGAATTTTGGAGCTGGCGAAAAAGATTTACCCGGCGCGCTCCGCGCCTGAAATGACTGAGAGTTTTTTGCAGAGAATCGTGTCTCTATTTCAAAAAAGGGACGCCTCTGAAAAAATAATTTTCAGTTGGGCGCGCGTTGCGGCTTTTGCAACGATTCTGTTTGCTCTCTTCGCCGGCGGCCGGCAGGCATGGCAATATGTGCAAACGGATCTGCAAGTGCGCCGCGCCGAAGATTTATTGAACCGGCAACACCGCATTTTCATCAAAGATGCGCGCTTGTCCGGCGACTATGGCTCTTCCGGCATCAGCGTGCTCATGGGTGAAGAAGATGAGCAGAATTATCTGCAACAAGCGCAAGCGCGTCTCGAAAAAGCGCTAGCGCAAGGCGAGCAATCGCCCAAAGCCCGGCAGTTGTTGGCGCAAATCTTCATCATCGCGCAGCAATACCCGGCGGCAGATTCCATTCTGCACACCATCGATTCTGCGGCCCTTCATTCTGCCGCGTTGTTGAACGACCGGGGCGTGTATTATTTCCAGCGCCAGGATTGGGCTAGTGCAGAGAAATATTTTTCCGAGGCGATCCAAGCCGACCCGAAATTTGGCGAAGCGCGCTACAATCTCGCATTGGTCAAAATGCAACTGGGCGCGAAGGACGAGGCGAATGCGATTCTCGATGAGTACGTGCAGATCGAGCCGGATGAAAACTGGCAAAATGCCGCGCGCGGGTTGCAGGACGAATTGCGAGAATGAGCCTGAGGTGAATTCCTCTCTTTTCATGTCATTCTGAAAAAATCAGACTGTGTGAAAACGCTCGAATTTGTCATTGCGAGCGGAGCGAAGCAATCTCTAACTCCAATAACGTGCACGTGCCGGGATTGCTTCGCTCCGCTCGCAATGACGTTTTCACACAGTCTGAATCTTTTTGAGCACCAAGATGACACGTTGAAAGGTTTTGCCAAGCCCTTAAAAAGATTCCTCGAATGACAATATTGGGGTGAAGCTACTCATTCATTTAGGTTAACGTTGTACAATTCCTCAGTGCAACAAATTTATCCGCTTTATCAGCTCCATCCGCGTACTATCTTTTTTGTATGCGGATTAAGCAGATTGAGCTGATAAAGCCTGCTTGGTTGCGGCTCGTCCGCGTCGTATTAGGAAGGGAATTTCATGATCGCTTTATTGCATCTGCTGCGAAATTTTTTCCGGCGCGAAGCGCTGCTCGATCCGTTGATCGAAGTGCGGCGCATGCCCTCCACCAAAGCCTTGCGCGCACATTTGGCCGGCTTGAGCGCCGGCTTTTTGCTCGTCGCGCTAAATCTGTTTTTTCCCCTGCCCTCCGCTCAACTATTAGCCCGGGCGCTGCTGCTGTTATGGTTCGCGCTGGCAACCTATTATAGCGGCGTATTCTTCGCGGCAAATTTCATCATTTTTCTTTTGCTCGTCGCCCTCTCCCCCGGCGGCTTCCTGGCTTTGTTTTTGAACAGTTGCCAATGGTATTTCCTGGGATATTTTTGCGGCGCGATCATGGCAATTCTTTATAACGATCTGGTGCATCTTTTCATCACCCGCGTCGAGAGCGATAAAATAAAAACGGCCTTTGTTTACCATCGGAATAAAAAAGTCAACATCATCAAATCACCGATTGCGGGCGAAGAGCAGGCTTTCAACGCATTGCTGGCCCAAAAACCAGAAGCGGCAGAGCAGCGCCTCTATAAATACAAACTCACCACGCCGCCGGAGCGGCCTTACACTATTGCGTTCATTGCGAATCCGAAAATCCACAAACGCGGCGGCGATGAAAACCTCAATTCGGGTTATATCAAAGATCCCATTATCGAGGATCTGCAATTGTTTTTGCGCGCCGTCGATCGCGCCTTGTTCTGCTTCGAGCGCGATCCTGTGATCGGCCGCCCCGAAATTTGGAGCCGTGTGCGCGTGGTTACGATTTTCAACCCCACGGCGGCGGAGGCCGGCGGGCCGGAAGTCGGCTTGTTGGAGGAATTTCAAAGAGAACTTGCCAATCCCGATGGCTCGCCGATTGAAAACAATCTGATTGATGCCATGCAGCGCATGTTTGCAAATTTCAACGCAATTTTCGACGCTTCCAACTATGATGGCCCGCCCTCTTTCGAACGCAGCCAAATCGACGTTCTCTATGGCCTCACCGCTTCATTAACGCACGACCGCTCCACCGCGCATTACTCGGATTGGATCGAGCACGAAGAAAGAGACGGGCTGCATAATGTGCCCGGCCGAAAAGGCACGCCGTTCACGTTTGAGATCGATCCGGCCGGCAATAAAGAGCAAGACAAAAACGGCAACGTGGCGGCGCCGCCCAACACCGTTTATCCTCAGCTTTATCCCGAACCCATTCCCGATCCCAATTATGATTTCCGCACGCTGCATGATTTTTGCGCGACCCGGCCGGGCCGCGTGGCATTGAATGTTTTGGGCGCGCGGCATAAAACTTACATTCACGAATTTGGCCACGCCATGTCTTCTTGCTTTCATGGCACGATCACGGACGAATACATTGACTATTTTTTAATCGATCCGGATCCGGCGGACAATCCGCCCAACCAATTGCCGGAGCAAACGCCGCATTTTTTCGTGAATCGCATCGATCGCAACATTGCCACCATGCACTCCGCGGAACCCATTCCCGTGCCCAAAATTTTTGCGGAGTACAACGCCACGCGCTACGCCGCAGATTTGGCTCATCCTTCTGCGGAAGAAACGTGGACCGGCTATTTTCCGGATAAATTCGGGCAGATCATGCCGTGCACCATGGACCGCACCGGCGCGCATTATCATTTTGATGAATTATTGAGTGCGTTTATTTACGATCGCCTGATGGCCAAAATCCGGCGGCAACATACGGATTGCACGCCTTCTCCTTAAAAGGCGGATTTATTGAACTTTTAATAGAATAAACGCTCCGCGGCAGAGCGCCAAAATCGCCCGAGATCACGAGATTTAGAAAAGGCTACGCCATGACTTCTTTACACCCTTCCTTTCGCCGGCTTATCTTGGAAAACCTTTCGGAGCTGGACAGCGAAAAACTGAATCGCTACGAAGGCTTGCTGGCGCTGCGTTTGGAATTGGTTCATCAAAGGAGCTTGACGCCGGCGAGCATTTTAGGTAAAGGGCTAAGGCCGGTCGTTACTGCCACACGTGGAGAGATCGATGCTTTGATCCGAAAAACCACGGAGCAAGCCAACCGCATCATCGCACCGGTGCGGACGGAATTTGATGCACTGCACAAACTGTGGATGGCGCGGCGCAACCTGGCTTTTCGTCAAGGCGGTTTCTTGCAAATTCCAACCACCACGAAAGGCCTGCGGTTTTTGTTCCAGGCAACACGTGCTTACTTTGGCACGCAAAGAGAAGTCTTTGGCGTTTTGACCAAATACCGGCTCAGAAACAAATCCAATCGCAAACGCCTGCTGGCCATTGCGGTCTTGATCTTGTTAGTGCTGTTCGGCCTGGACTCGCTCGACCGAAACCGGAAACCGAATGACGACCGCCCCCCCGACCCCAAGCCGCCGGATTCGACCATCGTGCGATAGCAGAAATATTTTACGTTTTACGCATTACGGTTTAAATATTTAAAACGTAACGAGTAAAAAACAAACTTTTGCCATGAAGAAGCACCTCATAAAAATAACTTTCATTTTGCTTGCGGCCATTGCCGCAACCGCCGCAATTTGGTGGTTCAACCGGCCGGTTACGCTGGTTGATCTGCAGAAGCGCTATTTGTTCGCCAAAACGCAGGAGGAGAAAGATAAGATCATCGATCAGCTCGAAGAATATTACCTGAACCTCCCCGTCCCCGACACCCTGCGCCAGCGCGTTGAACGAGAAGTGGCAATGATTATAGACACCACAAAAATCAACCCGGCAACTTTTGCCAATGGCATGGCGGCGGATACCAATGTTTATAAACTCGAAAGCCAATTGCAAAACCTGCTGTACTTGACCGCCATCGCCCGGGCGCGGGAAGAAAGCCAAATGTTTTCTGAGTTGATGAAACAAGCGAAGATGATGGCCAAGACTGTGGATGTTGGAACGCAGAATGATTATTGGGTGAAATTTGTAGACCGAGTTGCATTATTCGATAAAGCGCAAGCTGAGGAGTGGTTGAAAGCTGATCTGGCGCAAGCACGGTGTAGAGCTTATCAAGATAGTGAAAGCCAATTCATGGAAACGGAGTTCTATGCCTCTCTTGGGTTGAAGTCTCTTCAGCGCGCCAGCGATGAGCGTCTGCAACTCGATTTTATGCAACGGTTGCAATTTATTCTTTACTTTTATCGTTCAATGAATGAGTTATCATTGGGATTGGCTAAGAAATCATTGCCAAAAGCGGAAGAAAAAAAATATCATTTGAGATCGACGGGGATTATTTATCATCAAGCCGAAGCACTTGCTAGAATCGGGAACAATCAATCTGCCCTTTCACATTATGATAAGGTTCTTGATAATGCTGCGCGATTCAGAAAAATAACCAATATGCATTGGTTTGCAATTGCCGGCTTATTGGAAAGAGGCTATGTTTATCTTAAGATGGGAGAATTCCAAAAGGCGCTTGAGGCCTGCAGTGAAGTTGAAAATCATGAGTTAGACTCTAAAACGAAAATTACTCTTCACATACTGCAATCTGATATTTTCAGGTTTATGGCTGATTATGAGCAAGCGGAGAAGGAATTACGCAGCGCAACAGCCCTTGCTACAGCAGAGCAGGATACTTTTCATCTTATGACATGCCTGAATAACTTTGGGGTTATGTTCGAGCGACTTTCAGATTATGATTTGGCTCTTGATTACTACATGCAAGCCAAATCCTTATTCAAAAAAACTAATAAAGAAGTCTTTTTGTATGTACTGGTTCTTAATAACATTGCCGATATTGCAGTGACCAAGAAAGATTTTGTGAAATTTGAAGAAATGAGCGAAGAGGCGAGAAAGTTATTACAATATGCAATTATTCCATCTAGAGAGGCTCAATTACTCCAGAATATCGGCAACATGCACAAGAAAGCTGAAAAATTTGGTAGCGCAATAAAATACTTTCAACAAGCCGCATCCATCCACAATGGCAATGGCCTTATACCATATGATTTAGGGACCAAAATTGATCTTGTTGATTGCTTGATCAGCCTTTCAAGATTTGATGAAGCAAAAGGAATGCTTTCAGAAATAGAATCTTCCGCTAAAGACATTAATGATATTGAAAGGGTGATAGAAGCAATCGGTAGACGTGCTAGAATTCAGAACTTGGAAGGAAAGACCGCACAAGCAATTGAAAGTTCGAACCAATTTCTGGATAAGATTGAAGAATTGAGTTCACGCTTTGATAACATCGATCTATTGATGAGCTATCGTCAGAAAATTTATGATTTTCTCAAAGATGCCGTTTCATATGAAATTGCTTTTCAACGTCGAGCATCAGCTTTTGTCAAACTTAATTATGCAAAAGCTTATGCCTTAAAGAATCAATTCACAAACGGCCAAGAGAATCATGATGGCTACTCGATAACTCAAAAGCATTTCAGCATAGATTCAGTCATCGCCAACTTGGACGAAAAGAGCCTGGTGATCGATTACATGATCACGAAAGACACTTTGTATGCGTTTTTGCTAGGACAAGAAGGGTTACAACTCTTGCGAAAAAAAGTGGCTGTGCAAATATTGGAGAAAACTGTCACTTCTTATAAGAGCTCTCTCCATGGAACGATTCGTGTCCTGCAAAATTATGACATCAATAAGCTGACCTCACACTACGCTGGCACTGTTGCAACAGGGCAAAAATTATATGAGTACTTATTGGGCTGGCCTGAGATAGAAGCTCGTTTGCCACATGTGAGGTTGCTTTATATTATTCCGGATGAATTTCTTTATGAGGTACCTTTTTCAACTCTTATTACAAAGAGCTCGGATTCTCAGAGTTTTGTGGTTAGTCAAGTTGCTATAGTTGTTCTTCCAGGTGCAAGCTTCTTACAAACTGAGAATTCAGCACGGATTTCCAACAAGCCAAGTACAAAAAGAGTCCTCATTAGTGCAGATCAACGATTCCCAATTACCGAGAAGTTTGTTCTAAGGACCAAAGCTTTATTTCCCTTAACGGAAGAGTTGACTGTTGATAGTAATTCGTTCACTCAAAATGATGTTTTAAAAAAATTACAAGGCAATTATCAGATTTATATTTTTATCGGACACGGTGCTGCTAACAAGAAATACTCTGATCGAAGTTATATTGAATTGCCCGTCAGAATCTCAAATACTTCCATGTCAAAAACTATTCGAATGACTTTGGCGGACTTTAAAAAGATAAATTGGCTTGGTACAGAATTGGTTATGCTAGTGGGGTGCGAAACCGCAGGCGGTAAACTTTATCGTGGTACGGGGATTTCCGGACTGTATCAAGCTTTTTTATCACTGGGAGCCCAAAACGTCCTGGGAAATCTTTGGGAAGTCGATGCAAATCACGCCGTTTCACAAGCAGAAAATTTTCTATTTACGTGGGCTGCAACTGGCAATCCTGCATATTCATTACAGAAATGTCAACTTCAATCCATTCAAGAATTAGAAGGGCATAATTACTATCAAAAACCACATCCGTATATTTGGGGAAGTTCTACACTGTTGACCGTAAAACCTCACTAAAAACGTTCAAGCAAATTGGAGGTTAGACATATGAATTCTTTATTGAATGTTTCAGCTGAAGGGCAAAGCAGCGGTGGAAGTCCGGGCGGCGGACCAGAAGACGATCCCAATTTTCGTGGTGTCGCGCTGCGTGCGCAAGGCCTTTTAACGCTTGCCTGCGGCTTTGCCCTGGGCATCGCGTTCATGCTGTTCTTCTGGCTGATTCGCAGTTTCGGAACACCAACGGGCGTGGTGAGAGATTTCGTCGATCACGTCAACCCCAATCTTTGGTTCAGTTTTCTGTTGGGGTTTTTGGGCGGCACGCTGCTGGCGGCGGTTTACAACCTGCTCGTCGTGCGTCGGGTCAATCTCTTCGGCTTGGAAAGCAGCGCAGACTGATTGCAGTGGACAGTGAGCAGTATTCAGTTGACAGTTGGCCTGTTGTAGCCCCCGTGTCACTTGCTTTTCAGCGGGGCGGTGTCCCAAGCATGAAAAGGCAAAGCCGCTTGCTTCAATCCCGTTAGGGATGAAATGTTTATAGACAAGGTTTCCTTTTTATTTGGAGAGGGAACTCCGTCGGAGTGGAATGTGTAAATGCTCCTGCCATCTACATGACAGCCGCCAACATGCCACGCCTACGGCGTTTTTTCAAGCGAAGAACACGATGTAACTATAAACATTTCACTCCTGACGGAGTTTGACAATAGCCACCGTTTGAGGCGAACAAATATTTTTACGATTTCGCATAGCAACTTGACTTTTGTATCTCCAACTGCGTATTTTGAGCTTGAATGATTGGGCACTGTTTTCTGAACCTTTATTCATCAAATCATATGCAAGCCATCTACAAATTGCCTCTTAAACTTGAACCACAACCCGAAGGGGGCTTCACCGTAACCTGCCCTTTGCTGCCCGAACTTATTACGGAAGGAGATTCCGTGAAAGAAGCCTTGGCCAATGCTTCAGACGCACTGACCGCGATTATCGAGACTTATGAAGATCTCGGACGGCCCCTTCCTCCGGTTTTGCAACGCGTATCTGCTTATGATACCATTGCCGCGGAAACATTGGTTGCGGTGGGTTAGTGCATATGTGCATTTCGTGCCAAAATAATTCATGAAATATCGTGAAGTGGCATCTAAGCTCAAAGCACTCGGTTGCGAAGAAATTCCCCGGCGCAGCGGCGGCTCTCATCGCAAATGGCATAATCCGTCGAATGGGCAAATCACTCCAGTGCCCGATTGGGGTGCGAAAGATTTGAAATTTGGCACCATTCGCGGCATCGTTCGCCAACTTGGTTTGGTTTGGAATGGCAGGACTTTGAGAAAGCATATGGATTCCCGCTTAAAGACTGCGGGAATGACAGCCGGACGCAAATGGGAAGGTTATTTAATCAATGCTCCGCTCCTAAGAAGCTCCAAATTTCAGACAACAGATTCCAAATAAATCTCAATTTACAACATCCAAATTTCAAACGTCATTGGTTCTTTTGAGCCATTGGTAGTTGAGGTTTGAGATTTATTTGTGATTTGGATTTTGGCGCTTGATTACTCTGATTTCTTCCGATAGCTAAATTTTTACCCTTCTTCAATCCGTCCCCTCCATTTTCGGCGGTTTGCCCAGCACCTCTGCGATCGTCATCGTCTTCACCGGCCCCAAATTTAACGCACGCACACCGGCTTCGATTTTGGCGCGATCGCCAACGATAACAATGGCGACGGCGTTGGGATCGATATATTTTTTGGCCGCGGCCTGCACTTGTTCTTTGGTGACGGCCAAAATGTTTTTGATATAATCGTTGAAATAAGTATCGGGCAAGCCGTAAGTGACCAACTCGGTCAAAGCGCCGGCAATTTGGCCGGTGGTTTGAAAACTGCCGGGATAGCCTAACGCTTGATAGTTCTTCGCACGCTGCAATTCTTCGTCGCTGATCTCGCCCAGGATGCCCTGCAATTCTTTCATGAACTCCGTAAGCGCTTTGTCGGTGACCTCGGTCTGCACCGAGGCGTTGGCGACGAAAGGTCCGGGCAGCGGCCGAAAGGCGAAGCCCGAGCCGGCGCCATAGGAATAGCCGTGCTGCTCGCGCAAGTTATAATTCAATCGCGAAGTGAAGGAGCCGCCTAAAATCGTGTTCATCACGTCGATCGCATAATAATCCTCGGTCGCACGCTTCGCGCCGATGCGGCCGATGCGAATCACGGATTGCGCTGCGCCCGGCTTGTCCACCAGATAAATTTGGCGCTCCGCAACTTGCTTGACTTCCGGCCAGGTTATGCTCGGGGCTTTACCTGCGTTCCATTTTCCAAATGCCGATTCCAGCTTGGGCATGATGGCGTTCGCGGCAATATCACCCACGACGATCAAGCTCGCATGATTGCCGAGAAAATACCTGGCATGAAAATCTTTAAAATCTTGCGCGGTGAAGCTGCGCAGGCTCGCTTCCACGCCTCCGCTCTGCAGGCCGTAAGGATGCCCGCCATACAACAGGCGGTTCGACAACACCGCGGCGATGGTTTGCGGATTGTCATGCGCCTGCGCCAAAGAAGTCAAGCGTTGCTTGCGCTGCCGTTCCCATTCTTCCGCCGGGAAAGTCGGGCGCAACGCCACGTCCGCCATCACCGCGAGCGCCGCGTCCAGGCGCGCCAGCGGCACATGCAATGTGACCGAGGAAGTATGATAACCCGAGCCGGTTGCAAGCGCAGCGCCGAGATAGTCGATTTCATCCGCAATTTGCAAGGCATTGCGTGTGCCTGCGCCTTCATCAAGCATGGCGAGCGTCACGCTGGCTAAACCGGTTTTATTGGCGGGATCCATGCCCGAGCCGGCATTGATTTGCAAAATAATATCCACCAATGGCACTTGCGATTTTTCCACAAATACCACGGGCAGGCCGTTCGATAATTTCAAATGCTGAATCGGCGGCACTTTTAACGTGGGCGGCGGGCCTAGCTCGGGCGGCTTGCTGCGATCGGGATTTTGCGCGAAGGCGCAGAGGGCTCCGATTAAAACAAACAAAAGAATTTTGCGATAATGAACAAGCTCAAACATGATGGGCTCTCTCAATAATAAATTTTTCACTACATCAATTGATTGGCGTGCGTTCGCCGGCAATTTGCTTGCTGCCCTCTGCAGCCAAATTCAATTTGCCTTTGGGCACAATGCTTAAAATCACGCGGCCGTCATTCTTCAGAAAAGTAAGAACTGCGCTGCGCACATCGTCCGGCTCGAGCGCAAGATAGCGCGACAAATCTTCGTTGAAATAATCCGGATTACCCGTGACTTTGTAATAATCGTTCAATTGGTCGGATTTGTTGCTCACCAACTCCAAGCCCGAGAGAAACGCGGCTTCGTACTGATTGATCACGCGCTGCACTTCGCGCAATTCCGGCGGCTGCGCTTTGAGCTTGTCGATTTCTTCTTGCACGACTTTTTCCAGCTCCGCCAGGGTGTGCCCGTCGCGCGCGGTTGCTATAACGCAAAAGAAAGAAGAGGCTTCACGTGAAGATTGAAACGCGCTCACGTCCTGTGCGATCTGCATTTCATACACCAGCCGTTTGTACAAGCGTGAATTTTTTCCGCCGGCCAAAACATTGGCCACCACGTCCATTTCCGCATCGCCGGGCGACAATTTCGGCGGCGTGAGCCAGGCCATGTACACGCGCGGCAATTGCACGCGGTCTTCCAGCACCAAACGTTTTTCCTTCGTCAAAACCGCGGGCGGGAAATCCAACGGCTCGGGCCGCGGCCGGCCTTGCACCTCGCTGAACCATTTCTCGACCAGTTGGCGCGTTTTCACCGGGTCGATGTCGCCGGCGATCACCAGGCTGGCATTGGCAGGCGTGTAATATTTTCTAAAAAACTCCACGACGTCTTCAAACGAGGCGGCATTCAAATCATCCATGTAGCCGATCGTCGGCCAGTGGTAGGGATGATTTGCTTGATAAAGATTCTCGCCCAGAACCGGAAAAGCCAAACCATAGGGTGAGTTTTCGTAACGTTCGCGGCGCTCGTTTTTCACCACGTCACGCTGGCCGTCTACTTTTCCCGGCGTCATGGCTTCGAGCATATACCCCATGCGATCGGATTCGAGAAACAGGGCCAACTCGAGCGCATTCGCAGGAAGGTCCTCATAGTAATTCGTGCGATCCGGATTGGTCGAGCCGTTGTTGTTGCCGCCGGCCGCTTCCAGCCATTGATCGAATCCGCCTTCGGGAACGTTCTTCGAGCCTTCGAATAAAACGTGTTCGAATAAATGCGCAAAGCCGGTGCGCCCCGGCTTTTCACTGCCCGAGCCGGTGTGATACCAAATATTGACGGAGACCGTGGGCGTGGTGTGATCTTCATGCAACACCACATTCAAGCCGTTCGGCATAATGAAGCGTTGATATGGCACGTCGAGCTTGGCTTGGGCCTGCACGTGTGCCGTCGCCAGCAGGAGCAATCCCAGTGTAAATTTTTTCAACATCATTTCTCCTGATAAAATGTGACATTACGCTTTACGAATCATATTTGATACGTAAAGCGTAATACGTAAAACATAAAAAATCATACTCCATGCGCCTGTTTGATTCTTCGGATCTGATTCAAATGCAGGAGGTCGTGGCCGGCAATCATTTGCGCGAGTTTGCGAATGCTTTCCGGCCCGCGCTCGCTGTGCATGCCGGCGCGCTCCCATTGCTTTTCCTCCAGCGCACCAAGCAGTTTCAAATTGATTCGTCTGAGCACACGCAATTGGTCGAGCGCATCGGCCGGCGCCACATCATTATACTTGAGCCGGTTTGCCCACGCATCTTGATCATAACCCTGAATGTCGGGCGAATCGTGCGCTAGAGTCATACGCATCCGAAAGCCGCTGACCAACTCAGAATCTGCAAGATGTTGCAGCACTTGCAAAATCGACCATTTCCCCGGCTTTTCCGGCCGGCGCAAAATTTCTTCCGACAGGCCGGAAAGTTCCTGCTCGAGCGCAGCGAGCTGTCCGCCTTGCACTTGCAACGGGTCGCGCGCGCCGAGCAAATCCATTAATGCTTTGACGTATCCTTGCGCCGCTTCTTTCGCGGCGCCGGCGGGATTGGTAAAATCGGACATCGAGTAAACTCCTTACTGAATGTGAAAAGCAAATATGCAGCCGAAGTATTTTGTGCGATAAACAATTGGATTACTGGATTGCTGGGGAAATGGTCATACAAAACCCATAAAGGCAGTTTTGTAAAAATCCATTACCCCTGGCATCCGTTGTACCATTGTGAAGTTCAAGTCCTCAACTTAATTCATCGAGGAGGTGAATCGTTTTATAGCATCCGGCTTTCGGATGCAAGTTGTCTTTTCGTTCCTTCGTGGATGACTGACGAAGCTTATTGTCAATGCTTCGTCCTCGCGCAAGAGGCACATTGTTCGATGCAAGCCTTGTTGCGCTTGCGTCAGCTTCTCGACACGCTCGCTTTGTCAGGTGGCAAATAAAATTTTTCACGGCGTTGCGTTTGTGATGGGCGTGAGTGATTTTGTTGGTGAAGCCATCATAATTGCTCAACCTCAATCGAAGGAGCCGGCTCGTGAAAAAGAAACGCCCGCTGACAACACAACAGGAGCTGTTTGACGCCGGCGAACAGCGCTTTCGACAATTGCCGGAAAGCGCTCGCGCCGATCTCGCCGCGCTGCTGACGCAATTGTTGCTCAACGCGATACCATCGCGCCCCGTCCTTACCACGAAGGAGAACGACCATGCATCCGAAAATTCAGCCGCAGCACTTGAGGAAAATCGCTTATCTTTATCTGCGCCAATCGAGCCCGCAACAACTGCTCGATCATCAAGAGAGCCTGCGAGTTCAACAGGGGCTCAAAAATAAATTCACGGAATTTGGTTTTACCCAAATCGTCGTGCTCGATACCGATCTGGGCAAATCCGCCGCGGGTTACACCGCGCGCGAAGGCTTTGCCCAAATGTTAAACGACGTTTGTCACGAATGCGTCGGTGCGGTTGCCGCATGGGAAGCCTCGCGTTTAGCGCGCAATCAACCCGAATGGCAAAATCTGATTCGTTTTTGTCAAATCACCGGCACGCTGGTGATTGATGAAAGCGGCGTGTACGACCCGACGAATCTTGACGATCTGATGATGCTGGGCATCAAAGCGACGCTCAGCGAATACGAGTTGAATCTCTTTGGCAAACGTGCGCGCGCCGGCTTGTTGCAAAAAGCGACACGTGGTGAACTCCACACCCTGCTGCCCAGCGGTTATTATCTCACCGACGACGGCCGTTACGAAATGGAGCCGAATGCGCACGTGCAAAAAACCATTCAATTGGTCTTTGACAAATTTGACGAACTCGGCAGCGCGCGCCAAGTGCTGCTCTGGTTTCGTGACGAAAAAATCGAGTTTCCCAAAGTCGTGCAACATCGCGGCCAGCGCACGATCATTGGGCAACTGCCGATTTACAACACGATTCTCGGCGTGTTGAAAAATCCCGCTTATGCCGGCGCCTATGTTTATGGTCAACGTGAAACACGCACCTTTATTCGCGAGCAACGCGCGGTGAAAACTTCCGGGCATCCGGTGCCGCGTGAAAAATGGAAAGTCTTGCTTCCCAATCATCATCGGGGCTATATTAGTTGGGAGCGCTTTCTGAACCATCAGAAGCTGCTTCGCGAAAACACACACAAACTTACGCCGTTTGCGCCAGGAGCAGCGAAGACGGGACCAAGCTTGCTTGCGGGCTTGCTCAGTTGCGGCCATTGTGGCCGGAAGTTGTCGGTCAAATATAGCGGTCGCGATGGGCAAAGCCTCACCTATTTTTGCCGTGGTGATTTTGCGACGACTGGTGAAATCGCCAAATGTTTTTCCCTCAGCGCGAGAAAATTGGAACACGCGGTGGAGGAAGAAGTGCTCAAGACCATTCGTCCGGCGGCGATTACCGCGGCGATCACGGCCGAAGCAAAACTCATGAGCCGGTGTTCCGAGCGGGAACAACAACTGGAGTTGGCGTTGGAACAAGCGCGCTATGAAACGGCGCGACGCGAACGCCAATTCAACACGGTCGAACCGGAGAATCGTTTGGTTCGGCGCGAGTTGGAAGCGTTGTGGAACCAAGCGCTGGCGAAAGTCGAGCACCTCGAACAAGAGTTGCAGCAAGAGCAGCAAAAGCAGCGCCCGCTTTCCGAAGCCGAGCGGCAACAGTTGTATGCATTGGCGAATGATCTGCCGCGCTTGTGGCAACTGCCCAGCACCGATGAGCGTACCAAAAAACGAATTGTGCGCACGTTGATCGAGGGCATTGTGGCCAAAGCCGAAACCGAGCAGTATTGCTTGACGATTCGTTGGAGTGGTGGTGTGCATACGGAAATTCGTCTCAAGCGGCAGTCGCGTGGACAAAGTTCTCGCCAAACCAGTGGTGAAGTCGTCGAGCTTGTCAAAGAACTGGTGACCATTTGCGATGACAAAGATATCGCGCGCATTCTCAATCGCGGCGGCTTGAAAACCGGGGCGGAGCAAAACTGGAATCAAGCGCGCGTCAAATGGCTGCGCCACAGCAATGACATTCCGGCGTTTTCGCAGCATCGGGCCGCGACCCAAGACGCGATGAATCTTGGGCAAGCGGCGGAACAATTGCAAATTAGTCCCGACGCCGTGCTTGGTCTCATCAAAGCCGGGGTCATTGCCGCCAAACAAATCGTGCGATACGCGCCGTGGATGATTCCGCGCACGGAATTGGAAAAAGCTTCTGTGCGTACCGCTGTTGCGTCGATCAAGAAAAACGGAAAAGCCAATTTGCAAATCAATCCACAGCAGTTAACCCTTTAAAACGCAACCGAGGGAGTATGATGAGTATTATATCTCCATCTCGGGAGCCCTGGATTATTGGGATCCCATCCATCCATCCATCCATCCATCCATCCACAAATCCATCCATCAATACACTCACAAAGCCGCTCGCAACGCCTCCAACGCCCTCTTTTCCGCCTCGTGAATGTTGAAAAGCTGCTCCTGTATTTCTGCAAACAGACGATTCGTCTCCACGTCGCTGAGTGGGAAAGAGGTATTGAGCTTTTTTTCATGAGCATTCAGTTTTTCACTGATCTTGCCTACTTGCGCCAACCCACTCTCTCCTTTTGTTTTGAGAAGCTGATATTTTTGACGCAACAGCGCTTTCACTTCTTTGCAAGGCTTCATATGATCGGGCAAGCAAGCCTCTGCCAGCTTCGTCCACATTTTTGCCAATGTCTTGTAATGCTGCGTGGCTTCCAACAAGCCGGGTTTATCAATCACCGCCGCGGCTTCGGTGAGAAAATCCGCATACATTCCGCGCATGCCGCCGCCGCCCGTGCCTTTATGTTCGATGCCTTCATAAACCGAAACCAGCGTGCCGTACAAGCCCTGCCTCTTTTTGAAAACCACGGGCCAGCCTTTTTTATTTTTAGCCTCGGTCATCAGTTTGGCCCATTTCGCAATCGCCGGCAGTGCGAAGGTTTCCGAAGGAGCGCTCAAGTAATCGACACAATCTTGAATGCCGTCAATGATCGCGTGTTTCAAATCGATTTCTGCCGGCGGCTGCACCAGCAGCAAACGGTTTTTATAAGAAGGGATTCTGCCCCGTGCTTGCGCCAATTCTTGCGCCGAAAGCAGCAACAGTTTTTTGCCGAGATCATGAATTAAAAAATGATCGTGTTTTTCATCGTAACCATAAACATTGACGATCCCACCAAAGCAGCCATTGAATTCCCGCGGCAGCGATAGATATGGCAGATGGGCTTGATCTACCCAAACGATACCCGGCACTTCTTGCGCCAGCGCGTCTTTTAAATTTTTTCCGGCTGCGACCGTTCCACTGGTTTCCTTAAAGACGGCCTTCACGCCGATTCGTTTACAAAGGTTTCCCAAAAACTTGACGGGATAATTCCATTTGTTTTGGAAGGCCATCACTAAAATGGCGGTGTTATGTTTTTTAAATTCCCATAAGATGTATCCCATGCCCAGGCCGCCGGCAATGCCGAGCAACATTTCTTCGGTGAAAGGTTTGCCGGTATGCGGCGCTTTGACGCCCAAACTCGCGAGCGCATTTTTCACCGTCGCCGTTTCCGGGTGTTTGCCGCCGAGCAGTTTGTAGGATTTGACGATCACAAGAGAACTCTCAATCTTATTCTTGCCATGAGTAACTATTCGGCATTGACTTCCGCTTGCCGAGTTCGTCAGGAAAGTAACGAGCCTGTCATCCAGAAGGGAGCTTGTGAAGCATCGAGTACAGTGCTAATGCTCAAAAAGTTCCTTACAGGATGACAGTTTACTTGGATAAAACATTTTGCGCCCGATGATGCCCTCGATACTCTTTATGCAAAAGCCCAAGCAATGCCGCATAAACTTTCTCCACCTCCACGGCCTCCGTTTGCAAACTCTCATGGCGCACGGCGACAAATTTATCGCCAATCGGTTTCCATTCTTGCGGATCGGTGGGGCCGAAAATGGCGACGAGCGGCACGCCGGCCGCAGCGCAGACGTGCATCACGCCGGTGTCGTTGCAGATGACGGCCGCGCAATGCGTGAAGCAGGCGGCCATTTCGCGCAATTCACGTGGGGGTATTTTCACCGGTTTGAAATCAATGCGCATGCAAAATTCGCGGCTCAGTGCGGTTTCATTTCCACCCCAAAATAAAATAATCTGTGCGCCATGATCGTCGTGCAGCAATTGCGCCAGATCGGCAAAGCGCCACGCGGGCCAGCGATTCATAATTTTACCCGCGCCCACGTGCATGCCGATGGTGAGCCGTCCCTCCTGCCAGCCATTATTTTTGAGAATGAGGCCGGCGGCTTCACGTTCTACCTGTGTGAGGCGCATGGTTTCGGAAAGATCATCGGTATTCGCGCCGAGGTGGCGCACGATATCTAGATTGCGCTCGCTTTGCGGTTTGATTTCATCGGCATAGGGTGCGAGCAAATTATAAAAAAAATTGCGCTCGCATCCGGGAAACACACGATGCTCCGAACCCAGAACATATTTCGCGCCGGATAAAAACGCGAGCACATCGCTGGTCAAAGAATGGCTCACGGTATTCAATACCACGGCCAAATCCCAGCCCGAGCGCAACTGCCGCCAAAGCGAAAGGATGCGGCGCCATGTCCAGCGCGTGCCGTGCTCATAAAATTGTAAAAGCTCGTCTACGAAAGGATGCGATGCCACCGTGCCGGTAAAATATTCCCGCACCAAAACGCCGATATGCGCCTGCGGAAAACGTTCGCGCAAGGCGCGCAGCGCCGGAGTTGACAACAAAAAATCACCGAGCATATCATGCTGGCGAATGACGAGTATGCGCCGGATCGCGGCATAATCAACTTGCGCCGGGGATAATGCTTTTTTGCCGAAAAATTTTTCCAGCCAGTGCAGAAAATTACGTTTGAAAAATTGCTCGAGGTGATACCAAAAGTGTTTCATGAAAAGAGAGTAGTGTGTGTGTGTGTGTGTGTGTGTGTTGGCTTTTCAAAATCCGCAATCCAAAATGTCATCCTCGTAAGGATCTTTTTAAGCCTCAAGCACATTATCCAAATGGGCGGCATCCGAGTGCTTAAAAAGATTCAGACTGTGTGAAAACGCTCGAATTTGTCATTGCGAGCGCAGCGAAGCAATCTCTAAATCCAATACGTGCATGCGCCGGGATTGCTTCGCTCCGCTCGCAATGACGTTTTCACACAGTCTGATTCTTCCAGAATGACAGGGCTAGGGTTGGCGCATTAACAAACTTGATCGTCAAAATTCATAGATTCTCCATAAAAAATTCCGTCATCAGCGTGTGCAAATGCAAATCGGTGTTGCCGCCGGAGAGGCGATGATTGCGGCCATGATAATACATCACCTCGAATTGCTTGTTGAGATCCTGCAGCGCGTTTTGCAATTGCACGGTGTTTTGCAGGTGCACGTTGTCGTCGGCCATGCCGTGCACGAGCAGAAGCTTGCCTTGCAGGCGGTCGATATGCGTCATCACGGAAGTGGATTTGTAGCCCTCGCTATTATCCTTCGGCAAACCCATGTAGCGTTCGGTCCAAATGGAATCGTACAGCAGAAAATCCGTGACCGGCGCGCGCGCGATGCCGGCTTTGAAATGCGGCGCGCCTTTGGTCATGGCCATACACGTCAAATAACCGCCGCCGCTGTGGCCCCAAATGCCGATGCGATTGGCATCGACGTATGGCAAGCTCGCCAGATATTTCGCGCCTTCGATTTGATCGTGGGTTGACCATTTGCCCAAATCGCCATAGGCGAGATTTTTGAATTTCTTGCCCTGACCGCCGGTGCCGCGGCTGTCGATGCAAAAAATAATGAAGCCTTTTTCCGTCATCAAGCTGTGCCAAAGATAACGGCTTCCCTCCCATCGATTCACCACGTGCTGCGCGCCCGGGCCGCTATAACAAAACATGATGACCGGATATTTTTTGCTGGAATCAAAATTCGCCGGCTTCATCATCCACGCGTTGAGCAACGTGCCGTCGTCGCCGGTTTTCACTTTGAGAAACTGCGGCGCAACCGGCGCGAATTGCGACAGCGCGGTGTTTTCATTTTTTTCCAGCCAGCTCACGAGATTGCCGTCAGTCTTGCGCAAACTAATTTGCGCGGGTGTTTTGGCATCTGAAAACGTGCCGATCACATGCTTGAAATCCGGTGATAAATTTGGCCCATGCCAGCCCGGACGCTGGCTCAAGCGCTCGAAGCTTTTGCCGTCGAGACTGGCGCGATAAACATTTTGATCGACCACCCCGTCTTTTTTGCCGGTGGCATAAAGCCAGCCGGCCGTTTCATCCAGGCCATGCAATGCCGACAATTCCCACTCACCCGCGGTGAGCGGATACAGCAAGCGGCCATTGTAATCGAACAAATAGGCATGCAAATAGCCGCTGCGCTCGGAAGTCCAAACGAACTGTTCTTTCTTGTCGAGAAAAATAAGATCGTCGCTCACGCCAACCCAGCACGGGTCTTTTTCACTCATCACCACGCGGGTTGCGCCGGATTGCACGTCGGCAAACATCAAGTCAAGTTTGTTCTGCAAACGATTCAAACGTTGAATGGAAAGCACGGCCGGATTCGGCGTCCATTGCATGCGCGGAATGTAAATGTCCGTCTCTTCGCCAAGGTCCATCCTTGCGTTTTGCGGCTGTCGAGATCATACACGTGAACTTGCACGAGCGCATTCTTTTCGCCGGCTTTGGGATATTTCAACCAAAAGACCGAAGGGTATAAAGGCCCCATATCTTCCAGCGGAAATGGACGTTCTTGCGTTTGATCAAGCCGCCAATAGGCGATACGCTTGCTGTCGGGCGACCAGCGCCAGCCGTCGGCGAGGCCAAATTCTTCTTCATAGACCCAATCGAATCGGCCGTTGATGAGGTCGTCGCTGCCGTCGAATGTGATTTGCGTTTCCAGGCCGCCGGCCAAATCCATCACAAAAATATTGTTGTGCCGCACGAAACCCACCTTGCCGCCGTCTGGCGAGAATTTCGCATTGCGTTGCATGCCCGCGATGCCGCTGAGAGAACGCAATTTTTTAGTGCTGAAATCATAAATGTAATATTGCGCTTCCGTCGAATGCCGCCAAATCTTGCGCTCGTTGCTCGCAATTAAAAGATGTTTGCCCGAGCCGCTCCATTGATATTTATCGAAGGAAATCGTTGCGCCGTTCATGGGCGCAGACCAATTCGCCTGCGACAGCAATAGCGTTTCTTTGCCGCCCGCGATTTCTTGTTTGTAAAGATCGCCCGATTTTAGATAAGTAAAAGCCGAGCCGTCGGGCAGCCACTGCACTTCGGAGAGCGTGCGCGGCTGAAGTTCTTTGGAAACGAAGATGGCTTCTAAAGTTAGTGGCTTTGAGGGTTGGGAAAATCCTGCGGAGCAAAAGAGCACTAACACGCTGCAAAAGAAAAAAACTGCGCGGCGGGAGGATGAAAGCATAATGTTCTCTCCGGTTTTGTTTTGTACTTGAATTTTTACACGGTGCTCGATACCGCCACCACCTGATTGAAATCTCGTGCGGGAGTTGCACTCCCGCACGCCGGCTCAGTTTGAAATGATTGAAGTTTGCAAAAGTAGTGTGCTCTTGGTGTGTGCGCTTCTGATTCTTACAGAAGAGCCGTTGCGCGGAACGTCACAATTCCAGCATTCGGCGCACGATCTGGGCGATGCGGTCGATTTCTTTGTCGACCTTTTCAATATAATGATGATGGCGATGCTGTTGCGGAACGGCGCGGCTGATCAAGCGAAAGGAAGATTGAATTGCCGCCAATGGGTTGTTGATTTCGTGGGCAATGCGTGCCGCCATCTGGCCAATGGCTGCAAGCTTTTCACTTTCACGCAATGCGGCTTCGGCGCGCTTGAGCTCGGTAATGTCTTCAGCAATGCCGGCGATCCGGTAAATCGCGCCGGTTTCGTCGCGCACGGGAAAAGCGCGATCGCGAATCCAACGAATGGCGCCATCGGGCCGTTGAATGCGATAAATTTCATCGTACTGGCCGGCGGCTTGTTTGGTGAGCGCCGCTTGACGCACCCGGCTGCGATCTTCGGGATGAATCGCTTCCAACCAATTCAACGGCGAGGCGTACAGGCTGGCGATGGTGCGGCCCCATATTTTCTCATAACCGGGGCTGATATAAATCAGCCGGTCTTTCGCCAAATTGCTCAACCAGAAGACCTCGCCAATGTTCTCGGCCAACTGGCGAAATCTTTCTTCGCTTTCGCGCAGGGCTTTTTCTGCTTGTTTGCGTTCGCCGATTTCAAGCTGCAAGGCAGTGTTGACTTTTTGCAGATCGGCGGTTCGTTCTTGTACATTTTTTTCCAGGGTCTCATGCGCAGAGAGCAGTGCCTCTTCCGTGTGCTTGCGCTGGGTTATATCCTCCACCATCGCCTGCCAGTAGCGTTGTTCTTTGATTTGTATCGGCCGCAGGCTGAGCAAAGTATGATAGGGCGTGCCGTCTTTGCGTTTGAACCGCACCTCGTAGCGGTCGAGATAGCCCTGGCGGCCGGCCAGCTCCAAAGCCCGGGCACGATCGTCAGGGTCATAATAAAGCAACGCCACATTTTTAATGCGGGCGATATCCTCGCGGGTATACCCTCCCGGCGCCAGCATGCTGTCATTGTAAGCGATCAAATTTCCCTGCAAGTCGGCGATACCCAAACCCACGGGCGCCATTTCGAAAAGGGAGCGATAAAGGGTTTCCCGTTCTTCCAAATTTTTTCCCATGCGCCTATGAATGGCAAAAAAGTTTACATTCGCAAGAGTTTTTTTTTGAATAGAAGGCAATCGGGCTGTTGGTCCCGGCGGGCTGAAATACCTCGGGCAACTTGCGCGCTACGGAAGCAAAACGAAAAATTCCGCGAGCAATTCATTCTTCCCTTCATTTCAAAAAGATCATCCGCTTGGAAAGCAGAGTGTTTTCGCCCACGTTCAGCCGGTAAAAATAGAGGCCGCTGGAAACCAACTGCCCTTTTTCATCTTTGCCATTCCAACTAATCGAATATTCGCCCGCCGGTTTTTCTTCATTCAGCAACCTTTTCACCAGCCTGCCCGATGCGTCATAAATCGCCAGTTGAACCAAATCTAATCGCTGCAGGGAATAGCTGATCGTCGTAGCGGGATTAAATGGATTGGGATAATTCTGGCGTAAAGAAAAGGTATAGGGTATTTCTTGTTGATCTTTTATGCCCGTCACCAAATTATTTCGCAAAATATAAAGCCCGCCATATCCAGCTGCCACGTATGCATAATTGCTCACGACATGAACACCATTCGCGTTGCCTCTCGTATTAAAGAAATCAAAGAACCCGGCTTCAGTGGGAGAAGAAGGCGTACGAATGTCGATAATTCGCAAACCAGCATTCCCATCTGCCACATAAGCATAATTGCTCACGACCTGAACGCCAATTGTACGCCCTGCCGTATTAAAGAACCCGACTTCTTCGGGAGAAGAAGGTGTGCTGATATCGATAATCCGTAAACCATCAGAATCTGCCACGTAGGCATAATTGCCCACGACATAAAGGTCAACTGCATCTCCTGCCGTATTCAAAAACCCGACTTCGGTGGGAGAAGAAGGTGTGCTGAGGTCAATAATCCGCAAACCAGCATTCCCACTTGCCACATAGGCATAATTGCCCACGACATAAACACTTTGTGCATTCCCTCTCGTACTAAAGAACCCGACTTCGGTGGGGGAGGAAGGCGTGCTGATATCGATAATCCACAAACCAGCATAATCTTCTGCCACATAGGCATAATTGCCAACGACATGAACGTCAACTGTAAACCCTGCCTTATCAAAGAACCCAACTTCGGTGGGAGAAGAAGGGGTTCGGATATCGATAATCCGTAAACCAGCATCATAATCTGCCACATAAGCATAATTGCCCGCGACATAAACGCTCGATGCAGATCCTGCCGTATCAAAGAACCCGACTTCAGTGGGAGACGAGGGTGTGCTGATATCGATAATCCGCAAACCAGCGTTCCCACCTGTCACATAAGCATAATTGCCGGAGACATAAATGTCATGAACAGTTGATGGAAGTATGATCTGTCCTACGCGCATGGGTGAGTGGAGATTGGAAGTATCCAATATCTCCAGCACCTCACCGCTGCCAATGTAGGTATAGTTTCCAACCACAAAAACCGCATAGCAAGGACCTAATCTCCCAATGAGAGTGACGCTGCTATCAGCCAGCGTGCTTTTGCCAGTATCGGGTGTTTGGTTTCTCTGCGTCATCTCTTCACTGAACTGAAGAGGATCTTGCCGGCGCCTGTCAGCTTGCTGTGCAACAGCAGATACGCTCAGAGCGCAGGTCAACAACATCAAAAGACTAGTTTGTTTTTTCATGATAGTTTTCATTCTTGAGTTAATCCATTCGGCAGCGATACCTTGCGGGAGGTGCTGAAGAATTTTGGAATAATCTTGCGCGCAGGCCTCGCCGCATGCGGGAGGTGTGTTACAACGACGTGCATGAACATTTGCTCCAAACTTACGGCTGGCTGCGCCGCCAGCACTTTTTCTACACGGCCACGCGGCGGGTCGGCCTTTGCGCCGGAGTTTCAATCATGCGATCAGCAATCGCAGAAGCGGTGTCAGCTTCAGCTAAATCCAGCCAATGGCATTCCGCCATTTTGCGAAACCAGGTCAATTGCCGCTTCGCATATTGGCGCGAATGGCGTTGAATAAGCTCGATCATTTCATCTTGTGAAATTTCCCCGCGCAAAAATTGAAACACTTCTTGATACCCGACGGTTTGCAATGCGTTCAGATCCGGTGCATAACCCCTCTCGAGCAAGCGGTGGCATTCATCGACCAAGCCCGCGGCGGCCATTTGCTCGACGCGGCGATTGATGCGCGCGTAGAGAATTTTCCGATCCAAATTCAACACAAAAGTTTTATAGCCAAATGGCGCCGGCTCGCCGGGCGTTTCCCACAATTTGTGTTGAGAAAGATTTTTTGTGTAGAAAATTTCCAGTGCGCGCACGATGCGATGGCTGTCATTGGGATGAAGCTGCTTTGCCGAATCCGGATCGACGCGCTGCAATTCCGCGTGCAAAGCCGCGCTGCCCTCGTGCTGCGCCCGGCGCTTTAATTCTTCTTGTAATTTTCGATTCGAGGGCAACGGCTCGGAAAAACCCTGCAACAACGCACGCAAATACAGCCCCGAGCCGCCGGCGATCAGCGGCAGTTTTCCGCGATCCAAAATTTCCAAAACACAAGTGCGCGCTTCGCGGCCGAATTGGCCGGCGCTGTAAACTTCATCGGGATTGCAAATATCGATGAAATGATGCGGAACCGTTGCTCTTTCTGCATGGGAAGGCTTGGCCGTGCCGAGGTCCATGTAGCGATAAACCTGGCGGGAATCTGCGGAGATAATTTCAGCGGGAAACTTTTCGGCGAGAGCTAACGCGATCGCGGTTTTGCCAACGGCAGTGGGGCCGGTAAGAACGATGGCGGTCGCGCTGGGATCATTTATTCCCATGGCATTTGCGGCAGCTTTCGCAATAAAGCGGCGTAATTATCTTGATCAAATGGTTTCTTTTCCGTCATGATCCGATGTATCTCAGTGACCAGCGCAATGCCAATTAATCGTCGCGCTTCTTTATCAGGATGGCCCTCTGCAATAAGGCGATCATAAGTTTCCCGAGCTTCGGGTGGATCACCGCCGCGGAGCTGATTATCCACTGCGGTCAGAAGCGTCTCTTTCAAAATCGGGTTGGTTTCCATCGTGATACTCACTCACTCATCAATGTCTGCTGCCGATGATATTGGCGAATACGCTCACAAATGCGCTCCATTTCCTCCGGCGGGAAATCGTGGCGGTAGATTTGTTTGAAGGTTTCAATCAAAAGTTCGACCGGATCGATTGCGGGATTTTCAGCCTGTATGGCGCTCATAATGCGGTTTTTGAAACTGTTCCACAAACGAAACCCGTGCAATGCGCGCTCACCTTCAGATTTGGCGCGCCAAAGCCGCAATAGAACTTCGCGGGTCTCGGGGCGTGTGTCTTCGGCAAAAATCATGGCAATTTTTCAAACTCTTGGCGAAGATTGAAAACGTCAAACCAATGGTTGAGATAAGCGAAATCCAATTTATCTTTTTGTGTTTCCAAAACATTTTTGAGATCGAATAATTGCCTCTCGGATTTAGAAGCAACATAACTTTTCAGTTTCGAGATGATATAATCTTCAGGCGTGACGTACCAATACTTTTCATTTTGAACCATGACGATACGCCGGCGCTTGAATTCGGTTTGCGCAAATGCATCCGGCTTGATCGGTATCAAATCCACTTTAGCTGCGGTAGCAAGGAAAATCGCGTTAAAGGGGTAATGGCGGCGAATCGAATCTTGAATGGCTTCGCGGGAATTGATGTAAAAATCATTTTCGAAAGTAGAGATCAATTTGTCAATGTCAGTTTCTTGTAATTGTATAACGATGTCAATGTCGTTCGTCGTACGTGCGGGCATATAGCTGTTGGCCGCAACCGAGCCCGCCACCATGTAGGAAATGTTGCAACGGTCAAGCCGCGCGATGACGGTTTTAAGCAGGGCATGTTGTTCATCCAAGCCGAGGGCAGTCATCATTTCAGCATGCTTCGCAGTTTTCACAAGGATGGAATTTTGCCCTCCCACGATTAGCTGTCCCTTTGCTCAAGCCGCAAGCAACTCGCTCAACTTCGCGGACAAATCCCGTTGGCTTTGTTCTTGATAAGCAGAAATAAAATCTTCTACTTTATTTCTTTGTACGGCTGCCGCTAAATCAATGGTGCGATGCTTTCCTGTTTCACAAAATCTGGAATTGGCGCGCTACTTCTTCGAGCTTTTGGCGGTCTTTGCCGTCCAACTCCGCAGCAACATCATTATAGTACAAATCTTCTATGTCGAAACACATCTCATAGTCATTCCACTGTAAGTTGCCATGATCAAGTTGAAATTTTTGAAATTTTTTTAGGTCGCGGTATTTCTTGACCATGGGATTGCGGGCGCCGTTCAAAAACACCTCGAAATCAACGATGTGATTTTTGCCATCATTGAACCAAAGATGAATTTTGTATTCGCCGGCAGGCGCGGCGCGAACAATCTCAAGAGTATCAAGATTGGTCTCTTGCAATACTTCCCGACGAACCTTCATGGTTGTATTCACGCTATTCTCCGGTTAATTTTCTTGCACAAAATTTTCTTTCCGAACAAAAAATAATCTGCCCACTTGTGCACGATGTCTTCAGCATGACTACGGACGATCGTCTCAAAATCTGATAGCTGCGGTTCCAGCAAGGGCTTTTTTCGTGGAATCGGCTTGATTTTGATTGCAACGATTTTGCCTTTATCAATCATGATTTCCGCTTTCATCTCGCGGTCCTGATATCGACCGTGAACATGAACGGGGTCGTGTTCCCGCGAGAAGAAGTAAATCATGATGCCAAAATATTCATAAAGCTTGGGCATACTTTATGGGCCCTCATTCTTAATCCCTATAGAATAAAACGAAAAAAATTATTTAGAAGCAATCAAAGATTAACAGCCTTCATAAAGGGCTGGTTAGATTCGTCCAAACCTCTTATCTAATTCCTCCAGCGGAACATTAATGATCACCGGCCTGCCATGCGGGCAAAAATACGGAGATTTCGTCGCAAAGAGCTGATCGATCAACGCATTCATCGTCGCCAGCGACAAGCGGTCGCCGGAACGGATGGCGGTGTGGCAGGCGAAGGAGCGCGCAACGTTGTCGCGGATTTCCAAATTCTCGCGCCTGCCGCGTTTATATTCGTCGATGATTTGCAAAATGATCTTCTCGTCCTGTGTGCCCTTGCTGAACCGCGATCCGGCGGGCACGCCTTCGATCATAAACGTGAAGCGGCCGAACGGCTTCAGCGCGAAGCCGATCTTTTCCAGCAGCGGCACAATTTCTTGCACCACGTCATGATCTTCCGGGCTCAACTCAATGACCACGGGAAACAATAAATTTTGTGTGGCCGGCTCTTGCCGGTTGAAGGACTCCAACGCGCGTTCATACAAAATGCGCTCGTGCGCCACGTGCTGGTCGATAATCACCAAACCGGATTTGATTTCGGATAGAATGTAGCGCTGATGAATTTGCCAAACATTGTTGGGCTGATACTTTGCGGATTCGGCGGCGGGGATTTCAGCTGCGATGATCGTGCGCTCGGAAGACACGTTTGGTTTCAGCTCGAAGCCGAGCTGACGGCCGGGATGTTTCGTGCGAAAATCGAAACCCGAAAATTGCGCTGAAGAACTCGAGGTGAAGGCCGGCGCTGTTGCATTGGCGCCGTTTTCGGGCGCGGGTAGTTCTCGCGCCGGAGGCCAATCCACCACCGGCACGGCGCGCGCGATATTTGATTCAATCGGAATGACGGCGGTGGAAGTGAGCGCCTGCCGCACGGTGTTGCGCAAAATCGCATAGAGCAAACGATCGTCGGCGAATTTGACTTCCATTTTGCTGGGATGAACGTTGACATCGACACGTTGCGGATCGACTTGCAAAAACACGGCATAAAACGGAAACCCGCCGTGCGCGAGAATTTCGCCATAGGCGGAGACCACGGCGTGATTCAGCGAGCGATCGGTGATGTAGCGCTGATTCAAAAACAAAAACTGTTCGCCGCGCTGTTGGCGAATCGTGCTTTGCTTGCCGATCACGCCGCTGATTTCTGCGGCCGGGCCCCGGTCATGAATCGTGATCAACGCCTCGCGCAAGCGGCTGCCGTAAAGCGTAACCAGCCGTTCTTCGAGCGTTCCGGCAACCGGCATGTCGAAAATAATTTCATCATTGTGCACGAAAGTGAGCTGCACGCGAGGGTAGCCCACGGCAAAACGATTCACCACGCCGAGCAGTTGGCGATATTCCGAAGAGGCCGATTTCAAAAACTTGCGCCGGCCGGGGGTGTTGTAAAAAATATTCTTGACCGCGAGGCTCGTGCCCGGCGTGCTCGCGCCGATGCGCGTGTCTTTCAATTCGCCGCCGTCGATCTCGATAATCGTTGCTTCGGTCGCGCCCGGTTCCATGGTTTTCATGGAAACCTGCGCCACGGAAGCGATGCTGGCGAGCGCTTCGCCGCGAAAGCCCAGGGTGCGAATCGCCTCCAGATCTTCTTCCGTATAAATCTTGCTGGTGGCGTGGCGCTCGAAAGCCATTTCCGCATCGGCGCGGCTCATGCCGTTGCCATTGTCCACCACTTGAATCAACGTGCGGCCGCCGTCTTTGGCAATGACCGTGATTTCCGTCGCGCCGGCGTCGAGGGCGTTTTCCAATAATTCTTTCGCGACCGAAGCCGGGCGGTCGACCACTTCACCGGCCGCGATTTTATTGGTCAAATTTTCCGGCAAGCGCCGGATTTTGGAGTTGGAGGTGCTCACGCGATTTGCCCGTTTTAGTCCGTCAAACGTGGTTGTAAAACGTAATGCGTAAAACGTAATTCGTAAAACAGGACCCCATTTACGTATTACGCATTACTCGTTACGTTTTCACAACAGCGCTTCATCCGCAAAACTAAAGAATCTATCGCCGCCGATGATGACGTGATCGAGCACACGAATTTCAACGGCTTCGCACGCGCGTTGCAATCGTTTGGTGAGGTCGAGATCGTCTTTGCTGGGCACGGGCTCGCCGCTGGGATGGTTGTGCACGAAGATGATGCCGGCGGCTTGTTCATTGACCGCGAGCTTCACCACATCGCGCGCTTTGACGATGCTTTCGTTCAACGAGCCTTCGAACAGCTTCTTTTCCTGAATCAATTTATTTCGGATGGTCAGCAACATCACATAAAATTGCTCGCGCGGCTGATGGCGCAGTTTGAGCTGCATGTAATCGAACACTTCGCGGCTGGTGCGAAAAACGGCGCGCGGCGGCGTATGCGCGTGGCGCAAACGCTTGCCGATTTCGATTGCGGCCTTGATTTGCGCGGCTTTGGCCATGCCGATGCCGTGAATCTCGCAAAGCTCGGTGATGCTTTTGGCGTCTAATCCGCCCAGGCCCTGGCACATGACGAGGATTTGTTGCGCCAAATCAAACGCCGATTGGCCCTTGTTGCCCACGCGCAAAATGATGGTCAACAATTCGGCATCGGACAAATATTCCGCGCCCAACTGGCACAAACGCTCGCGCGGCCGCTCATTCTCCGGCCATTGCGGAATTTGCAGCTTGTATTCCATTGCACCCCTTGTGTCGGTTGTGGATCGTTGCTCGTAGATCGTACATTGTAGAGCGTGGCTCGTAAATCGGAAAAGCGCTCGTATCGAGGCGCCGCTGCTTCACGCTTCATCACGATCCACTATGTACCATCCACGATCTTCAATCTACTATTCTCGATTTTCACGAACTACGCTTGCAGCCAAATCACACCGAGAATGGCGAAACCTAAAACGATGCGATACCAGCCAAAAGATTCGAAGCTGTGTTTCTTGATGAAAGACATGAACGCCGCAATGACGAGCCATGCCGTTACCAAAGAAACCAGAAATCCGATCGCGAAAATCAGGACGTCATCGCGATTCAAGAGATGAATTCTTTTGAGCAGACTATACAACGTTGCCGCAGAAATCGTGGGAATCGCCAGGAAGAATGAAAACTCCGCGGCGGCGGCATGGCTCAAGCCGACGACCAATCCACCCATGATGGTGGAAGCCGAGCGCGACATGCCGGGAATAAGCGAGAAACATTGCGCTATTCCTACTCCTAAAGCTTGCCTCAGACTCATCTTTTCCATCGTTTCAGTTGCGGAACGCAAATGCAAGCGCTCGATCGCGATGATGCCGACGCCGCCAACGACCAATGCGGCCGCCACGGTTTTGGGATTGAAAAGCAATTCCTCGATTTTATCGTGCAACAGGAAACCAACCACGGCTGCCGGGATGAAAGCCAGAATCACACCGGCGGCGAAACGCCGCGCTTGGGCGACGTTCAAACCATATTCGTCTCCCGGCTGTGGCTCTTTTCCGAAAATTCTTTGCAGCAGCGCACTGATGCGTTTGCGAAAGTATCCCAGCACCGCGATGATCGCGCCAAACTGAATGAAGATTTCAAAGGTATTCGCTTTTTCTCCGGTAAATTCCAGCCAGTTGCCCACGAGAATCAAATGGCCGGTGGAGCTCACCGGCAAGAACTCGGTCAAGCCTTCGACGATTCCTAAAATCACTGCAACAACAATTTCGTTCATTGAAATCCTTTCGGTTCATTCTTTCATCAAAAGCTGGCTCTGATCCCACGAAATTCCGTTCCACCCAGAGGGTGACCTGGGGAGATTTCGAGGCTGCTGGTATTGTGCTCAAAATCTAAATGGTTTAGTGACTATTGAAGCGCAACGCTTCAGCCTTGCTGCAATGCTGAAGCATTGCACTCCTTGGCGGCCGGCTTTATCGGCGAAGCAATCCCATTTTATGAGGTGGTGCATACCCTGAGATTGCTTCGGCGAAAAGAGGCCTCGCAATGACGAGAGTTACTCACTTTTGAAATGCTTTCTTACGCATTGCTTCAATTACGTTTTACCATTTTCAACTATCGTTCTCCCTCCGCTTCCTTCTTCCGGCACTTCAGCACCACCACCGCTAGCGGCGGAAATTCTATGACAATAGAATACGGTTGATTGTGATGCAGGATTTCCTCGGCGTGCACACCGCCGGCATTGCCGAGGTTGCTGCCGCCGTAATGCTCGGAATCGCTGTTGAGCAATTCCTGATAGAATCCCGGCATGGGCACACCGAGACGATAGCTCGGCCGCGGCGTCGGCGTGAAATTGCAGGCAAAGATAACCACTTCATCCCGCTTTTTGCCGTAGCGCATAAACGAAATCAAGCTCGATTGCGCGTCGCTGAAATCGATCCATTGGAAACCTTCCCAGGAATAATCGACTTCATATAAAGCCGGCTCGCTGCGATAAAGATGATTTAAATCTTTCGCATATTCCTGCAGCTTGCGATGAAGCTCTTGATCCAGCAAATGCCATTGCAAGCTGTCGGCATGATTCCATTCCCACCACTGTCCGATCTCGCTGCCCATGAACAATAATTTTTTGCCGGGGTGGCCGAACATGTAACCCAGGGCCAGGCGGAAATTCGCGAACTTGCGCCAATGATCGCCGGGCATTTTATCCAGCAAAGCACGCTTGCCGTGCACGACTTCATCATGTGACAACGGCAAAATAAAATTTTCAGAAAAGGCATAAATCATCGAGAAGGTGACGAGGCTCTGGTGATACTGGCGATAAATAGGGTCTTTCTCCATGTAACGCAGAAAATCGTTCATCCATCCCATGTTCCATTTGAACGTGAAGCCGAGGCCGCCCAGATAGGTCGGGCGCGAGACTGCAGGCCACGCGGTGGATTCTTCCGCAATGGTCACAGCGCCGGGAAATTTTTCGTGCACGACTTCATTCATTTGCTTGAGAAAATCGATGGCGTCCAAATTTTCACGGCCGCCGTATTTGTTCGGAATCCATTCGCCGGCTTTGCGCGAATAATCGAGATACAACAGCGAAGCGACGGCATCGACGCGCAGGCCGTCGACGTGATACTGGTCCAGCCAGAACAACGCATTTGCGGTCAAAAAATTGCGCACTTCATTGCGACCATAGTTGAAAATCAGTGTGCCCCAATCCGGATGCTCGCCCAAACGCGGGTCGGCATGCTCGTACAGCGCCGTGCCGTCGAACCAACGCAGGGCAAAATCATCTTTGGGAAAATGCGCCGGCACCCAATCGAGAAAGACGCCGATATTGTGGCGGTGCATGCAATCGACAAAATAAGCAAAGTCTTCGGGCTTGCCATAGCGGCTGGTAGTGGCATAGTAACCCGTGACTTGATAACCCCACGAGGGATCGTAAGGATGTTCCATAACCGGCATCAATTCAACATGCGTGTAACCCATGTGGGCAAGATATTCTGCGAGCTCGTCCGCCATTTGGCGATAGCCGAACCAATCATTTTCGCCCGTTCCTTTGCGTTTCCAAGAGCCGAGATGCAGCTCGTAAATCGACATGGGACGCTCGAGCCAATTGGTTTCGGCGCGGCGGGACCGCCAATCATCATCGTGCCAATCAAAATTGAGCGCACAAACTATGGAAGCATTGGAGGGCCGCAGCTCGGAATAAAAGGCATACGGATCGCTCTTCACGCGCAAGTGGCCTTCACGGGTTTTGATTTCGAATTTATACGTTTCTCCGGCCTCCAGGCCGGGAATGAAAATTTCCCAGACCCCGGTCAAAAATGCGCGCATGGAATGGCGCCGGCCATCCCAACGATTGAAATTGCCGACGACGCTTACGCGCCGCGCCGAGGGCGCCCACACGGCGAAGTGCACGCCGGCGACGTTGTCAATCGTCCGGACGTGCGCGCCGAGTTTTTCATAAATCCGCCAATGCCCGCCGTCGGCGAACAATTGCAAATCTTCGTCGGTCAAGAGGCGATCGAAGCTATAAGGATCGGAAGTGCGCCGGGTTTGCCCGAAGTGATCGGTAAATTCGATTTGATAGCGAAAGCGATCACGGGAAGGAAAAATCACCAACTCGTAGAAGCCCATGCCGTTGATGCGGTTCATCGGATGCAATTGGCCCTGGTTATCCACTTCGATCACGGCGGCTTTTTCCGTTTCCGGCGCGAAGACGCGCACGGCCAATGCTTGCCGGCCTTCGTAGGTGATTTGGTGCATGCCTAAAACGGAAAACGGGTCATGATGATCGCCGTGAACGATGCGATCGAAATCGTTTTGCGCCGCCGTCAAGCGTTTGATTTGAGGGTTCGACAAATCAGCCACAGGTTTCTCCTCCCTTGCCGCATGATAAACATTGCCTGCCGCACAGCGCAGGGTTTTTCAGGTAAAGTGGACGGAGAATAGCAATTTTGGCATTGAATAGCAATCACAAAGGCAAGACGAAAACCGGCGGTATTTTTCAAAAGCAATGGCTTGTTTTTCAAAAAAAAAAGTGTTATTATTATTCGTTATTTTCCTCTGATCGGGTCACCTTACGCAAAGGAGCGTTTATGAACGACGTCGAAGTCGAACGCATGATTGGACAAGAAATCGAATTTTATTGCGGCAAGTGCAAAACGAATACACTGCATAAAGCCACTTCCGTCAAAGACGGCAAAATTTCACGCGTGCTGTGCACGGTGTGCAATAGTTACCGGCTCTATCGCGAGAAAAAAACCGCGACCAAACCGCGCGCCGCCAAAACGCCGCGCAGCATGGGCCGGCGCGGCAGAATGAACTGGGATAATTTGATCCTGGAAGTGACCGAGCAAGACGTGCACGATTATTCCACCACCGGGGATTTCCGTTTGACCAAAGCGATCCGCCACAAAAATTTCGGCGTGGGTGTGATTACCAAAGTGCACAACGACACTAAAATCGAAGTGATCTTCAAAGAAGGCATGAAGCTGCTCGGACAGAATATCAGCGAAGCGGAAATGCAACCGTTCAGCGAAAACTGATTTTTCCGGCGGATAAACTACGTTTTACAAATTACGCATCTTGTGGACGATAAGGCGTAAAGCGTATCGGTCACAATTCTGCTTTGCCGCGCGGGGCTCGTAAAAGATTAAGTTTTATTTGAGCGAGAAAGGAAATCTATGCTAGTCGAATTTCGCCTCACACCTATTGGCACGGGTGAAGAGACGAAAGAGTTGCTGGCCAAGGCCGTGGCCCTGGTTGAAAAAAGCGATTTGGATTATCAATTAACTGCAATGGGCATTTTGCTGGAAGGCCAATGGGAAGAGGTGATGTTTGTCATTCAAAGATGCCACGAAGAGCTGAAAAAATTCGCCGAACGGGTGGTGACGGATATTATCATCGATGATCGCAAAGACTTGAACGGCCGGTTGAAAGGCAACGTGCTGGAAGTGGAATACGTTTTGGGCAAGACGCTCAAGACCGGCGGGTTGACGTAAATCAAGCGGATGAAAAGTGGGCGAAAAATAATGGCACAGTTTTTATTCGACACAAAAAAAATTGCACTTACCCGCTGCCCTCGAATTTGAGCTTCAGAAAGTATTGCGCGTGCTCGCCGGGCACGGAGCGCGTCGTGTCATCCTTTACGGCTCATTTGCGCGCGGCGATTTTAAAGATCATTCTGATTTTGACTTGTGTGTTGAGGACATTTCAAGCGAAAATTATTTCTTGGTGTACGCGGAATGTTTGTTGGCAACAAATCATCCTTTGAGCTTGGTTGATATTAAAGACGTCAAGGGTTATTTTTTAGACCGAATTTTGACCGAGGGCAAGACCGTCTATGAGTCCTCAGGAATTCCAGAAAGACTGCAATTCGGGCTTGAAAACCTGCAAAAAGTAAAAAGCGCTATCGAAGCTTTTCAGAAAGATTCCGCCACACCAGAAATGCGCCATTCCGCTTGGGCTTATGCTTGATCGATCCAGACAATTTAAGTCTTATGAAGCTCGACATAACTGAATGTCCAATGTGTGGCAGCTCGCGTGTCGTTCGGGAAACAGGTGAGTTTGTCATATATGATGGTTTTTGCGTGTCCTCGATTCAATACGAGCGCTGCCAGACCTGCGGCGAAAAATTTTACGCTCACGAAGCTTCGCAGGCAATTGATAAGGCGCTACGTGCCGCGGGCCGGTTGCAGAAAAAGCCTCTATGAAAAATGTCAAAAAGTAGGCACCCCGCCGCTAAATATAGGGATGATCATTATGCCAAGCCTTCACGTTGAAGCACAACGCCGATATCATAGTTTGTTGGAAACGATAGGTCAATTCGGCCAAACCGAGCTTGATCAATTTGTTGCCGAAGTCATTGCTCTACGTGCAAGACGGCAAGCGCCGAGCGTGTCATTCCGAGAATCTGCTTTGTTGATGAAAATCAATCAGCATCTTTCAAGTGATTTACAGGCACGCTTTGATGAATTGATTGCCAAACGCCGAAAAGAAACACTGACAAACAAAGAGCATCAAGAATTGTTACGACTGATAGATCAAGTTGAACGTATGGACGCAGTTCGAATTGAAGCGCTTACTCAACTTGCACACTTTCGCGGGGTTCGGTTAGATGCATTGATGGATCAGCTTGGCATCAAACCTCCGGAATATGCTTAAACCGCATCTAACGAAAAGGCAAAAAACGGCAATTGCAGAACGGGCGCATGGTTGTTGTGAATACTGTCGCAGTCAAGTGCGATATGCGACACAATCTTTTACAACCGAACACATCAAACCCCGGAGTGTTGGCGGAAGGTCCGAACTTAAAAACTTGGCGCTCGCTTGTCAGGGCTGCAACGGACACAAATACATCAAGACCCAAGCGCGTGATCCTGTTACAAAGAAACTTGTACCGTTGTTTCATCCACGCCGACAAAAATGGAAGGATCATTTCCGCTGGAGCAATGATTATACTTTGGTTTTGGGGATTACTGCGACAGGGCGAGCTACTGTAGCTGCCCTACAATTGAATCGAGAACGTTTGGTTAATATACGCCAGGCTTTATATTTGACAGGGAAACACCCTCCTCCGGAGTCATAAGATTCACTACGATTCAAACAGGAGCTTCCACATGCTTTTCGACCTCGACCTGATTCTGCGCGTTTATGCGAGTTTCCCTGAAAAAGTCGCGACCGCGCGTAAACTATACAACCGGCCTCTCACTCTTACCGAAAAAATTTTCTGCGCGCATTTCAGTGAATGGCCGAAAGACCCGCCCGCGCGCAAAAAAACTTACGTCAATCTCTCTCCCGATCGCGTCGCCATGCAGGACGCCACCGCACAAATGGCGCTGCTGCAATTCATGACTGCCGGCATCCCCAAGACTGTCGTGCCTTCCACCGTTCATTGCGATCATCTCATTCAAGCCAAATTGGGCGCGCATGCCGATCTCGCCCGCGCGCGCGATGAAAATAAAGAAGTGTATGACTTTCTCGCCAGCGTTTCAAATAAATACGGCATCGGTTTTTGGAAACCGGGTGCGGGCATCATTCATCAAGTCGTGCTGGAAAACTACGCCTTCCCCGGTGGATTGATGATTGGCACCGATTCGCATACTCCGAACGCCGGTGGCTTGGGCATGATCGCCATCGGCGTGGGCGGCGCCGATGCGGTCGATGTGATGGCCGGTATTCCGTGGGAACTCAAATGGCCGGGCCTTGTCGGTGTGCATCTCAGAGGCAAGATGAACGGTTGGACCTCCGCGAAAGACGTGATTTTAAAAGTAGCCGGCGTGCTCACTGTGAAAGGCGGCACCAATAACATCATCGAATATTTTGGCGAAGGTACTGCAGCCATCAGCGCAACCGGCAAAGGCACGATCACCAACATGGGCGCTGAAATCGGGGCAACGACTTCGATTTTTCCATACGACCGGCGCATGGAAACTTATCTGATCGCAACTGAACGCGCCAAAGTTGCGGAAGCTGCGAATCGCATTGCGACGCACCTCGCGCCCGATCCTGAAGTTTTGAAATCGCCGGAAAAATATTACGATCAAATCGTCGAAATCGATTTGTCCAAACTCGAGCCGTATGTGAACGGCCCGTTGACGCCCGATTTGGCGCGGCCGGTTTCGCAGCTCGCGGCCGATGCGCAGCAAAACAACTATCCCGATGAAATCAAAGTGGCGTTGATCGGCAGTTGCACCAATTCTTCATATGAAGACATCGAGCGCGCGGCCAGTGTCGCAAAGCAAGCGCTGGCGAAAGGCTTGCGGGTCAAATCAAAATTTACCATCACACCTGGCTCAGAACAAATTCGCGCGACGATCGAGCGCGACGGCCAATTGCGCACGCTCACCGAGGTCGGCGGTAAAGTTTTGGCAAACGCCTGTGGCCCGTGCATCGGCATGTGGAGCCGCGACGACATCAAACACGGCGAGCGCAATACCATCATCAATTCTTACAACCGCAATTTCGCAAAGCGGAACGATGACAATCCCAACACCCTAGCCTTTGTTGCCAGCCCGGAAATTGTAACGGCTTATGCGTTGGCCGGACGTCTGAGCTTCAATCCGCTCACCGATACGCTGGTGAATGACAAGGGCGAAAGCGTCAAACTCGATCCACCCACGGGCGTCGAGCTGCCGGCGCGTGGCTTTGATCCGGGTGATTCGGGTTATATTGCGCCGGCAGAGGACGGCTCCAAAGTGCCGGTGGTCATTGATACTGAAAGCGAGCGCTTGCAAGCATTGACGCCCTTTACGCCGTGGGAAGGCAGAGATTTGGTGGACCTGCCGGTGCTGGTGAAGGCCAAAGGCAAATGCACGACGGATCACATCTCGCCGGCAGGCAAATGGCTAAAGTATCGCGGCCATCTCGACAATATCTCGAACAACATGTTCAGCGGCGCGATCAATGCCTATTCCGGCGAAGCTGGCCAAGGCAAAAATACCCTCACGGGCGAAATAAAATCTTTTGCCGAAGTCGCACGCGAATATAAAGTCTTGGTGCAAGCGGGCAAATTGATGGGCTGGGTCGCAGTCGGCGATGAAAACTACGGCGAAGGCTCGTCACGCGAGCACGCGGCGATGGAGCCGCGCTGGCTCGGCTGCCGTGCCGTAATCACGCGCAGTTTCGCGCGCATTCACGAAACCAATTTGAAAAAGCAGGGAGTTCTTCCGCTCACGTTTGCCGAGCCGGCGGATTACGATTTGATTCGCGAGGACGATCGCTTGTCGATCGTGGGCTTGACGGCTTTCGCACCGGGCCAGCCGTTGGATCTGCTCATCCAGCACAGCGACGGCAGCAAGCATGAATGTGAGGTCAACCATTCTTTCAACGAAACCGCGCTTGCCTGGTTCAAGGCGGGCAGCGCGTTGAATTTGATTGGGATAGGAACGAGGTGATGCAAGCAAACGAGGCTAATGATGAGCGCGATTCCCCTGCGAAAGCAATTTATCACCGATGAAAACGGCAATAAGATCGGCGTTATTCTTCCAATGACTGAATACTTATTAGTTGAATCTTTGCTTCAACAGAGCTCCAAAATTGCCGACTCGCGACGGCAATTCAGACAAAAACGAATGCAACACGCCGTGGCGATCATGCAGGAAGAATATTCCAAGTTGTAAGTTTAATTTGATTGGGTAGCTTTGATTCTAAGATGATTTCATCCATCAACATTCAGGGGTTCAAGAGTTTCAAATCCTTAGATGCTTTTCCGCTGCGATCACTAAACGTTTTAATTGGTCCTAATCGCAGCGGAAAAACAAATTTTCTCGACTTTTGGGACCTTCTGTCCGAAGCGGGAAGGCAAAGGCTTTCGCACGCCATCTCTAAAAGAGGAGGCATGAATAAAGTTTTAAGCTGGAACAGTATGCAAGAAATTAGAATTATTTGTGAATTAGATGACATAAAAACTGAAAATACAAATGATCGAGCTTACGGCGCCTACTACGAGGTTTATATCACCCAAGATTCGCTTTCTTATTCCATAAACACGGAAAAACTTGCTACAAGATTTCGATCATCTGATCACCCTCCGTTTGAATACTTTCGTGATCATCTTTCTCTAAACATAAGAAATGAGCTAAATGACAAAGGATATCGAATGAGCAATTCTGAATTGGCTGTCACACAGATCCGAGATGCACTTCAATATCCGATCTACAGCAAACTACGCAATAAATTAGCCAATATTGCAGTTCATTATTTATTCAACACGAGCTACAATTCACCGTTGCGTAATTCCCAACCGATTGGCTGGGCGGGTCCGGATCCGGATATTCCATCGACTCGACTTAGCTATAATGGTGACAACCTCTCAAACGTATTCTACCATCTTCATAATGAACCCAAATATCAAGATTATTATGATGAGATATTATTTACGCTCCGTCGAGCTTTTCCATCATTTGAAGAAATAGTTTTTCCTCCCGACTTGGGGCAAGGCCAGACGATATTAGCATGGAAAGATAAAAACTTTCCTAAACGTGCCATAACCGCCAATCTACTCTCTGATGGCGCACTTCGTTTTATGTGCCTTTTAGCGGCACTTTATGATCCCAAACCTCCTGCTCTAATTTGTTTTGATGAACCAGAGGTTGGTTTGCATCCGCAATTAATTCGTTTGCTTGCTAGTGTATTGCAAGAAGCTTCCGAACGAATGCAAATCATTGTTGCAACGCATTCAGCAGAATTAATTTCGTCCCTATCCAGTGTTGAAGACGTGATAGTTGTTGAAGAGGAAGAGGGTTGGAGTAAGCTTAAACGTCTCTCCCAGAGCGATTTGGCTCATTGGCTGGAAGAATACTCGCTCGGTGAACTGTGGGAATCTGGTGAAATTGGGGGACGATTGTGAAAATTAAGCTGCTTTGTGAAGGAGCCACTGAGAAAGGTTTGCGAGGATTGTTTGAAAAAGCCGTTGATATGCGGCGCTGTGGGATTCAGATAAAGCCCTTTCGAGGCATTGGAAAGTTGCCAAAAAGTTTATGATAAATGCCCGACTTTCAGGCAACTCGTAGATGATCTCCGCAAGATCTGTAACCAAACTTTCAAAAACTGATTATCTTCAACATTATTCTTCCGCGCTTCGACCTTTCGTCGCTATTATTTTACAACGGGCGCTCGCGGCCCGTTACCTTTAATAAACAACTTTAGAACCAAGCCCAATTCCCTCGACGATGGAGGATGTCATTCATGAGCGCCGAGATTACTTCCGTATTAAAAGAAACTCGCCGGTTCAAACCCTCAGCCGAATTTTCCGGCAAAGCGCATATTAAAAGTTTGGACGAATACGAAAAGCTGTATCGCCGTTCGATTGACGATCCCGAAGGCTTTTGGGCCGAGCAGGCGCAGGGCTTGCACTGGTTCAAAAAATGGGATAACGTTCTGGAGTGGGAAGAGCCGTTTGCAAAATGGTTCGTCGGCGCACAAACAAATATTTCATATAACTGCCTGGATCGCCATCTCACCACCTGGCGCAAAAATAAAGCGGCGTTGATTTGGGAAGGCGAGCCGGGTGAGGCGCGTGTATTGACGTATCAAGATTTGCATCGGGAAGTGTGCAAGTTTGCCAACGTGCTCAAAGCGCGCGGGATCAAAGCGGGCGATCGCATCATCATTTATATGCCGCAAATACCCGAAGCCGCGATCGCGATGCTGGCCTGCGCGCGTATCGGCGCGCCGCATTCCGTGGTCTTCGGCGGCTTCAGCGCCGAGGCATTGAAAGATCGCATCAATGATTGCCAGGCCTCTCTCATTATTACTGCCGATGGCGGCTATCGCCGCGGCAATGTCATTGAATTAAAAAAAGCGGTCGATGAAGCGCTAACCTCCTGCCCTTCCGTTAAAAATGTGGTGCTGGTGCAGCGCGCGAACAACAAGGTTCATGTCGAGCCCGGACGCGATCATTGGTATCATGAATTGATGATGAAAGCTTCTGCTGATTGCCCTGCCGAGCCGCTCGATGCCGAGCATCCGCTTTTTATTCTTTACACCTCAGGAACCACGGGCAAACCCAAAGGCATTTTGCACACCACCGGCGGCTACATGGTTGGCACGAATCTCACCTCGCGTCTGGTTTTTGATTTAAAAGATGAAGACACCTTTTGGTGCACGGCCGATATTGGCTGGGTCACCGGACATTCTTATATTGTCTATGGCCCGTTCAGCAACGGCGCCACTTCTTTGATGTACGAAGGCGCGCCGAATTTTCCCGAGCCGGATCGCTTGTGGGCCATCGTCGAAAAATATCGCGTGAATGTTTTTTATACCGCGCCCACCGCGATCCGCGCGTTCGTCAAATGGGGCGAGCAATGGCCGCGTAAGCACGATCTCTCTTCTCTGCGCTTGCTCGGCTCTGTGGGCGAGCCGATCAATCCCGAGGCGTGGATGTGGTATCATAAAATCATCGGCGGCGAACGCTGCCCGATCGTCGATACCTGGTGGCAAACCGAAACCGGTGCGATCATGATTACGCCGTTGCCGGGAGCCATTGCCACGAAACCGGGATCGGGCACGCGGCCTTTCTTTGGCGTGTTGCCCGAAGTGGTTTCGAAAGACGGCAAGCCCGTGGCCGATAATCAAGGCGGCTTTCTCATCATCAAAAAACCCTGGCCTGCGATGCTGCGCACGATTTATGGCGACGCCGAGCGCTACCGGCAACAATATTGGAGCCAGGTGCCGGGCGCCTATTTCACCGGCGACGGCGCGCGCCGCGATGAAGACGGTTATTTCTGGATTATGGGCCGCGTCGATGACGTCATCAATGTTTCCGGCCATCGCCTCGGCACGATGGAAGTCGAATCGGCATTGGTGAGTCATGCTGCTGTCGCTGAGGCAGCCGTCGTTGGCCGTCCGGATGATTTGAAGGGTCAAGCCATTTCCGCTTTCGTTACGCTGGAAGGCGGCTGGAAATCTTCGGAGGAATTGCGCAAGGAATTGCGCGAGCACGTGACCAAAGAAATCGGCGCGCTCGCCCGGCCGGATGACATTCGCTTCACCGACGCTTTGCCGAAAACACGCAGCGGCAAAATCATGCGGCGATTGTTGCGCGACATCGCCGCCGGTAAAGAAACCGTGGGCGATACCACTACTTTGGAAGATTATTCCGTGCTCGCGCGTTTGCAGGAAGAGAATGAGTGATCTGTCATAAAATGACAGAATGAGGTGATCAAATGAACCCACTGTAAGGAATGCCGATTAAATAACTTGCTCATTGATCTGTCATGCCCGAGCGCTTCAATCGGGCATCCAGACGGCGTAAAATGGGTTCCCGCTTAAAGACTGCGGGAATGACAGCCCGACACCAATGGGAGAATTATTTAATCGGCGCTCCTAAGTGGTCCAATCACGAGCTGTGAGTCCAAACAGGAGAATGCCATGAACACTGTTGGCGACATTGTGCGCGGCCGGGAAGTTTACACCGTTCAAAGCAAGCAAACCGTGTTGGAAGCGGTGCAGTTTATGGTTGAAAAAGGCATCGGCGCGGTGGCCGTTATGGAAGGGGGCCGCATGGTGGGTATATTTTCCGAGCGCGATTTGATGAAGCGCGTGGTCACGAAAAGAATCGATCCGGCTTCAATGATGCTCGCCCAGGTGATGACGACCAATATCATCGCCGCCAAGCCCGAAGATAGTTACAGCGCGTGCCTGGCGCGCATGCAGTCGCATAACATCCGCCATTTGGTGATTGCGCGCGCGGACAAACTAGTCGGCATCATTTCTTTGCGCGATTTGATGTCTCTCGACATTCGCGAAAAATCCGCGGAGATCGAGATGATGAACCAATATCTGCATTATGTGCCGCCGCCGGCGGCGTGAGACAATTTGTTGAGATATTTGTTTTGTGAGGTCACCTCACGCCTGTCATTCTGCAAGAATCCTTTTGAGTTTCGAAATAAACTTTAAAAAGATTCTTACAGAATGACAAACTACCGCCACGAAAACTGCGCCATATTTAGAAGAACAACGCCTTCTTGGGAAACAACCCGAAAATTCCGCCGGTGTGCCAGAACAAAATCCTCTCGCCCTTTTTGAACCGCCCCTGGCGAATCAAATCCATCACGCCGTACATGGCTTTGCCCGTATAAACCGGATCGAGAATAATGCCTTCCAGGCGCGCCACTTGTTTGATCAGATCGATTTCTTCCTGGCGGCTCAAACCGTAACCCTTGCCCACGTAACCGTCGATCACACTAATGTCGTTTTTTTGCAGATTGATTTCAAAGCCGAATCGCCGTTTGGCCTCGCGCAGAATGCTGGCGATGCGATTTTGAAAATACGGCGCATCATCGCAAACATTGAGGCCGTGAATTTGGGTTTTGATTTCGAACGCACTGCGACCCAACAGCATGCCGGCCATCGTGCCGCCGGAGCCGACGGGGCAGATCATGTGATCAAATTCCAACCGCAGCGCTTTCATTTGTTTCGCGACTTCTTCCATGGCCGCGGCATAACCTAACGTACCCAAAGCGTTGGAGCCGCCTTCGGGAATGACGTAAGCTTTTCCCCCCTTGCCGTCATGAGCTTCGGCCAGCTTTGCCATAATATCATTCACGTGTTCATATTCTTGCGGCGTGATGAACGTGATCTCCGCGGCAAACAAGCGATCTAAAAACAAATTGCCGTCCAAATCGCCGCCGGTGGCGTTGCGCAGCACGAGATGGCATTTCATGCCGATCTTAGCGGCCGATACCGCGGTGGCGCGCGCATGATTGGACTGTGCGCCGCCGCAAGTCATCAGCACGTCACAACCCTGCTGCTGCGCCTCGGCAATCAAATATTCCAGCTTGCGCACTTTGTTTCCGGTTTTGGCAATGCCGGTCAAATCGTCGCGTTTGAAATAAATCTCCGGACCTTCAAGCCACTGGCTCAAGCGCGGCAAAGCCTCGAGGGGAGTCGGCAGGTGCGCCAGACGGGTTTTTTCGGGAAAGGCAACTGGCATATTTCTTTCCTGATTGAAATGATACCTGAAGTGTGATTTATTTTCCGGGCAAGCTTTGGCGAAAATCCTGCAGCATTTGCACATCAAAAATCGGGGTTGCGCCTTTTTGCGTGCACAGATAAGCGCCCATCAGGTTGGCAAATTCCCCGATTTCGCGCAAGGGCGCGCCGCGCAAAAATTGATGCAGCAAACCGGCCGTGAACGCGTCGCCCGCGCCCGTCGTATCTAGCGCGCGGAGGGGCCAGCCGGGAAGCACGCAGGTCTCATCGCGGCTGAACAACTCACAACCCTTCGCGCCGAGCGTCACCGCCACCAATTTCAAGTTGTAATGCGCGATCAAAAATCGCATCAACTCGTCTAAAGGCTCGGCCCCCCGGCCCAAAACCCGGCGCACGGCTTCCATTTCGGCGACGTTCATTTTTACCACGTCCGCAAATTGCAGCGCCGCCGGCAGAATGTGCGCCAACAAAACCGGATCGGCATGCGCGTAGCCGAGATCGAAAACTTTGAGTGCGCGGCCGGCGGCTTGCAGAAATTGCAGGATGGCTTGCCGCGCGGTTTCAGTGCGTTGCGCCAATGTGCCGAAAACCACGGCCTGCACTTGCGGAGCGATTGCCGCGAGCTCTTGAGTAAACGCGAGCTCATCGAACGCCACGTCCGAATAGCCGTGATAATGCGGCACGCCTTCGGCATCGAGCGTAATCTCGACCCGGCTCGTGCTTTTCGTGGAATCCCATTGCACAAAATTGATTTCCATGTGCCGGCGCTGCAGTTCGCGCAGCAGTTCCCGGCCCTCTTCATCACGCCCCACGCGTGAAATCAACAAGCCGCGATCGCCCAATTGCTGCGCATGCCAAACGATATTTGCCGGCGCGCCGCCGGGATAGCGGGCTTGGGGATAAATATCCCACATCAATTCACCGATACCGGCGACCAGAAAATTTTTAGAGGAGCCGGGCATGCGCTCAAAATTGAAAAGGGACCGGAGTGAAAGACAGCACGAAAATCAAAAAGGTGAAATAAGCGAGCACTCGGCGCTTGGCATCCAAAGGCTCTTCATTTTCCAGCGTCGGCGGATGGCGATAGCCGAACCACAGCAACAGCACGATGAGCAAACGCCAGCCGCTGAATTTGACGATGCCTAACAACGCGAAAAGCGCCATGGTCACCGAGTAAATTTGCCGGCCGCGCTCGCCCAGCAACGCGTACAGAATGTGGCCGCCGTCAAGCTGGCCGATGGGCAAAAGATTGAGCGCGGTAACAAAGAGTCCGGCCCAGCCCGCATACGCCAGGGGATGCAACAGCGTATCATAACCTGCGGCCAATTCACCGACGGTCAAATAGCCTAGCCATTTGAAGAGCAGCGAATCGCCCAACGTAAAAATGTTGTTGTTGCCGGTGATTTGCACCACCGTCGACATTTTCAAACCGAAATAAATCGCCGGAATCGTGAACACCAAGCCTGCCAGCGGGCCGGCCACGCCGATGTCAAAAAGCACACGGCGATTCGGCATGCGGCCATCCATGCGGATCACCGCGCCCATCGTGCCGAAAGGTGGCGAGGGAAATGGAATAAAAAACGGCAGCGTCGCCGGAATACGATAGTACACGCACATGAGATAATGTCCCATCTCATGCGCCAGCAGGATGGAAATAATGCCGCCGGCATACCACAATCCCGAAACGATGCTGTCGTCGAACGAATAGCCGATGAAAAAAGTGGAAAGGCAGGTCAAGATGAACAACACCATGTTCAAACGCGGGCGGTCGGTGCGCAAAAGGCGCGCCGCCCAGGAATTCTGTTCCGTTTCCGGCGCAGAAGACGAGGGCGAATATTGCTCTTCAAATTCGTTGCGTTGGGGATAGGGCATGATGAAAAAACGTTGCTCCTCGGGAAACGATGATGGACATTCCTATTTTCAAATTGAAGCTTTGTGCGGCATGGCCCTGGTTGCGGCCGATTTCCAGGCGCTCGAAACTGTCGATCAGCGCCACCGGCTCATGCACAGCGGCGTGCCCATATGCCGGCAGCAATCGCTCAAACGTCAATGCTGCAATCTTTATTTGAAACGCTCGTGCGCCGCAGAAATTCCAAAACTCCTGCGCCGTGATATTGGAAATGGCATTGCCGAACCAGTCAATATAAATGACCTCGCCGGCCAAAGCGCCGTTTTCGAGACGGGGAATTTTTTGGGGTTGATGTTCGCGCAGCGCGATCTGCGCGCCCAATCGCAACAACGGCACGCCCAACGTGATGTGTGCCGCCACCGGCGCGAATACGTCCCGGCCATGAAACGTGTGCGAAACCTCCTGCCGCCAGTATTCATGTTGATTGAGCGCGACGGCAAAATGATCGCCGGCGGCGCAGAAATCCAGCAAGCCGTTGTCCGGCGCGACAAAATAATGCCCGTCAAATGCGCACGCCAATGCCCGGCGGTCAGTGCCGACTCCGGGATCGACTATAGCCACATGCACCGTGCCGCGCGGAAAATATTTGTAATGCGTTGGCAACAATAATTCCGCCGCGGCAATATCCTGCGGCGCGATTTCGTGGCTGAGGTCAACGATACCGGCATTGCGATTGATGCTTAAAATCGCGCCTTTCATCGCGGCCACGTAGCCGTCGGCATTGCCGAAGTCGGTCAGCAAAGTGATGAGGCCGGAGGGCGGAACCAGAGAAACTTCACGAACGAACGATTCTGCTGCCGGCAACCTGGCGATCATATGCGATTATTCTATAGAAATGCGAATAACCATCACGACGGCGCGAAATAAATGACCAGTTTCACTTGTGTTTCATCGGCAAAAATCTCGGGCGCTCTTGCGCCCAAACGTTTCATCTCACGAAAAATCATGGGAACGCCCCGGCCTAAACCGTCAATATAACGCAGGTTTTCCATGAATTTGGCAATCAGCGGATTACGGTGAATGGAATAAGAAACCTTCATTTTTTCAACCGTGACGGAATTGGGGAGGCCGCCGGGACTGATGGCCTCCAAACGATCCACAAATTGGAAAATTCTTATTTGGCCTTGCAAGCTGTAATCGCGATGAGTAACTGCATTGACGAGAGCCTCGCGCAAAACTTTACGCGGCAGTGCAATTCTTTCTTCGCGCTTCAGCCCTATAATCTGCGAAGGCGTAGCCAGACGCAGAAGCACTTTTTCCGAAATCTTCTCGACTAAATCGGGCGCTGTGCCCTCAAAACGAGTATGATCTAAAAGTTCATCTGTGATTTCGTTGCCCGAATAATGTGCATAAGCCGCGCCCGTTTGAGGCAAAAATTTTTGCGTGTACTGCGTGGGCGGAACCACTCCGCTGTTTCGTCTTCCGAACACCACCAAGCCTACCACCGTGGCAAAGCCCTCGAGCGTCAGCAGGCCGCAATTTTGCAATAATGTGTTGTAAGCAATTTCTTCCTGTTGGTCAATGTCATATTCATATACAATTTTGAAGTATTCTTGAATCTTCTCCCGGTTGAGATGAGTCTCATTGGCTTCGTAAATCGGAGTTTCTTCAAACTGAACCTGCCGTGCGCGTTGGAATAATCTTCCTAATTCTTCCTTTGTACATTCGCGCGAAGTCGAGCCTGCTCGCACGTAATACCTTCCCGAAACCGAGAATGGACCGGAGAGATCCTTTCTAATAATCAAACGTGCAATCTTTTTCTCTTCGTAAGCAATAAGTTCAAACAATGGCAGAAGACCGGGTTTGACATTATTGCGCGCAATATTGAATATCCACTCTTCTATATCCGGCCGGGAAATACCTGCCACCACTCCTTGATTGGTAATTCCAAGAAATATGGTCCCGCCTTCGGTATTGGCAAATGCCGCCATTTCTTTGGCGAGGCTATCCGGGTGAGCGCGTTCGTCTTTAAATTCAACGAAAGAGCTTTCGCCGCCGCTTATAATCGAGTCGATACTTTCCATGAGGATTCGGCCATGCGAGATGAAAATTTACTACTCTACTTTGACCGCCATGCAACTGATCTCCACGCGCGCGCCCTCGCGCGGCAGCTTTACGATTTGCACGGTTTCGCGCGCAGGCTTGATCTCGGTGAAGAACTCGGCATAGGCTTCGTTCATGAGTTTGTAATCGTTCATGTCAGTCAAAAACACCGTAGCCTTGGCCACGTCTTTATAATCCATGCCCGCCGCGCGCAACACCGCGCCGAGATTTTTGAGCACCTGCCGCGTTTCTTGTTTGATGTCCCCGATGATCAAATCTTCGGTCGCAGGATCGATGCCGAGCTGGCCGCTGCAAAACAATTGGTTTCCCACTTTGATCGCCTGGCTGTATGGGCCAATGGCAGCCGGCGCATCAGGTGAAGTCACCGGCTCACGTTTCACCGGCTCGGCCGGCGGCTGCAACAAAGTACAGCCGGAAAAAGCCAGTAGGGCAAGCACAAGCAAGCGGCGCTGCATTTTTCCTCCTTCGTGTTCTAATGAGAATGGCAACGACCCCGATTCTTCAATAGCATATCAGTTCAAGCGCGCGATCGAACGCTTCAAATTTTCGCGGGCTTGAGGCTCAGATTCAGCGTGAAACAATTCGGTGTTATATACGCGAGACCTATCCAAAAACTTTTGCAATAATTCATTTTTAAATATAGAATAAATTCTGAATGATGCAACCCTCGCGCGGAATTGTTTAAGAAAACCCAGGCAGCGTTGGGCAAAGGTCATCCGATTGAGTATTTAATTTACTCAACCATTAAAATCAAACGCTGCAAGCTCGCAAACAAATCTCCGCAAGAATCCAACGGCCTGCCGGTGTTGAGCAAATGTTCATTCAACTGTTTTGCCCGCAAAGCGATGGAGCTGTAAACGGCATAGTCGATTCCCTGCAAGCGCACGGGCAAGATCGAGTTGTTGGTAAAAAGAGGATCGGCCTCTGCGGGAAAATCGCCGCGTGCCACAGCGCGTTCAAAATCTATGGTGCCCGGAATGGGAGAGAAAGCAGCCAGGCGAATGCCCACACCCAGGCTGTGCACGTAGGCCATGCTCCATAAAACTTCTTCCAGCGATTGTCCGGGCAGCGCCATCATGACGTAAGCATCGAGCTCGGCCGGGCCGAAACCAGCGGCTTGTAAATGAGCAACGCCGGCAGCAAAATTTTCGTTGCTCACTTTCTTGCTCATGTCGCGCTGGCGCTCTGCGCTTCCGCTTTCATACGCGAGACGCACCGTTTTGAAGCCCGCACGCCACATCAACTGCGCCGTTTCGCGGTCGATGAACTTGACTTGCAGTCCGTTTGGCGTATGGAAAGTGGCGTGAAAATTTTGGGCGATGAGGCGTTCGCACAGCGGTTTGAAATGGCGATCGCGGTTGGTCAAAAGCGCGTCATCATAAAAAGCAAATTCTTGAATGTGCAGATCGTGATAGAGCCAATCCAATTCCGCCATCACATTTTCGACCGAACGCCAGCGATACTGTCCCGACACAATACGCGAAGCGCAAAACGTGCATTTTAGCGGACAGCCGCGCGAAGTCATGAGCGCGGCATATTGTGAATTGGGATAAAGATCGAACGCGGGCCAGGGGAGATCATCCAAATCGGTTACCTCTTCCCTCCCGGATTCATGGTTAAACGCAGCAGTATTTCCATTCAAAAGTGTCCCAATCAATTTGCCGACACGCCTCTCCGCTTCTCCAGCAATGACGAAATCCGCGCCGGCATGCTGGCACGCGTGCGCCGTGCACAACGTCGCATAAATCCCACCCAATAAGATTGGAGTTTCAGGAAACAATTGGCGCAACACAGTGATGGTTTGTTGCACTCCCTGATACCAATAGGTCATGCCGCTGGTGACTAAAATTGCCTCGGGCCTGGAGTTTTGCCGGCAAAGCTTTTCAAAGATTTCCTGCGGCAAACCGTAGCGTGCATACTGTCGCGGAATATGCTTATAAATTGCGGGCTTGGCGAGCGGCGTGCGTACGAATTTTCCCGTGCCCCATTTGCGGTTTTGCGGCTGTATATAGCCTTGCCAGCGCAGCAGCTCGGGATGGCTGCGATCCATGCAATCCACCAATTGCACGCGATGACCTGCGCGGCGCAGCACCGCAGCAAGATAAAGCAATCCCATGGGCTTCAGCCAAAAATCATAAGCGGCGAAATCTGTGATCCAGGGATTAACGAGGAGAATGCGTGGCGAATCGGATTGCATGCGCGCGAAGTTGCATCATTGCTTCCAGCGCTCAAAGATTGAAGATCGAAAAAAAATCGCCGATCGCCAAGCTTGGAGGCCGGTGCGGTTTCAATTCAAACAAATATTGCCGAAAACTTCTTTATCTTTTTCGAGCGCGTCTTTCAAAGCGTGTCCGCAGCTTTCGCTGCAAATCACGAAATACACGTCATTGCCCTCGCGCTTGGCGGGAGAATCGGACGGCACAACGATGGCGGGAACGGTTTTCTGTGCCAGCGCGAGATACATCGAAATTGTCGTGCCTTCGCGGTCGGACAAATCAATGCCGGGCATGGTTTTCGCGCCGCAGCCGAAATATTCATCTTCCCGCGCGAGGGAACGCTGGCACCATGCGCAACGATGCAGTTGCAGTTCGTGTGGCCGGTGCGGAATCTTGTTTTTCATGGCAATACTTCCTTCTGCCTTGCGTGAAAGTGCTCCTGCAAATTTGAGCGCCAGGCTCGAGCTTGGCGCTGAAATTTTGCCAAGCTCAAGCTTGGCACTCCAGATTGAATATTGTCGGAAGCGTTTACTCTGTCGCCGCGCCCCGAATTCTTTTTTCGCCCTGCCGCTCGGTGATACCGGCGGCGTCGAAATATTGCAGCAAGGGCACGGCGAATTTGCGGCTGGTGTTGCCAATCAAATCTTTAAATTGGCTGACCGCAATGTCGTGATGTTCGCGCAAATAGTCAATCAATCTTTTTTTCGCGGTTAAAATTTTTTCCGCAGACACAAAAATGCCGGCCTCGAGGCGTATGATCTCGTGCAACAACACCATGGCGCCGAGCACCTCGTGGATAAATTTTTCCTCCACGCCCAATTGCTGCGCCATCTCCGCCGGGCTTGGCGGCGCAAATTCCGCGAGCTGCATCACCTCCAAAATCCGGCTGCGCAATTTTTGCTGGAATTCCGACAGCCGGATTTCATGATCGTTCAGCGCCAGATAAGAATCCGTTTCTTTGAGCGTGCCCGCGGTTTTGTAATGCTGCACCAGCAAATTCATCACGCCGGCATCTGCCAACGGCGGCACGAGCGCGCCGGCCTCCGCCTTGCGCAAACCAAGCTGCAAAGGAAATTTTTTATGATAATCCCGCAGCGCGGTTTCGAGCTGATGCCACAAGCTTTCCAAGCGCCGGTGGTGCAGATAGCCGCGCTTGCCCACCGGCAAGACCACATTTTTTTCCTGCAAAGAAGCGAGCAGCTTTAGCAGCTCTTCCTTATTTTGTCCGGTTTCCGTGGCCAATTGCTCGATGGTGACGTGGTGCCGGTTCGGCAATAAAAATTGCGCCACGAGCAATTCCGCCGGCTCCTCTCTTTCCAACGCACGCAATTGGTCGAGCCAGCCGGCTTCGCGGCGGCGCCAGGGACGAGCTTCGGCGTCTAACACGATCCCGCCGCCGATGGTTTTGGGCGGCGAATAACGGCGCATGACCAAAGGCTCCAAGCGCCGTGCGGCTACGGGTTTTTCAAATTTAAGCTGCACGTATGCCGTTTGTCCCGGCAGAATTTCTTTGCCGTCGAGCGGAATGAGGCGCGCCATGATTTCTGCGGTGCCCAAATGCACGCGCACGCGCGTGCGTGCCTTAATCGGCGCCGCCACGCTTTTGAGAAACTGCACGCGGCAATTCATCCGGTTGGTGGCGTGAAAATAATTGGGCAAGGTCAACACTTGTCCGCGGCCAACTTCTTCGGTCGCAAAACCTTGTAAATTGATCGCAGCGCGGTCGCCGGTTTGCACGTGCGTCACATTGGCGCCATGGCGTTGCAGGCTGCGCACGCGCGTGATTTTGTGATCGGGCAAAATTTCCAGCTCTGCGCCGGCCGCAATCTGGCCGGAAAGCACCGAGCCGGTAACCACCGTGCCAAAACCTTTCATCGTAAAGGCGCGATCCACCGGCATCCAAAACACGCCGCGATCCGCACGCGGCGGCAGTTCCGCCATCACACGGTTGATCGCTGCACGCAGCGTGTCGAGTCCGGCGCGCGTGGCATTCGAAACGGGCACGAGGGGCGCATTTTCCAGGAATGTTCCGCGCAAAAATTTTTTAATGTCGTCCTGCACCAGTTCCAGCCAATCGCGCTCGACCAGATCGATTTTCGTCAGCACCACCAAGCCGCGCTGCACTTGCAGCAATTGGCAAATTTCGAGATGCTCGTGCGTTTGCGGCATCACACCGTCGTCGGCGGCAATGACAAACAGCACCACATCGATGGTGCTCACGCCGGCCACCATGTTCTTGATGAACTTTTCATGTCCCGGCACATCGATGATGGTGGCGGAATCGCCGAGATGAGCAAACCCCAAATCGATGGTCATGCCGCGCTCTTTTTCTTCCGGCAAGCGATCGGTATCCACACCGGTGAGCGCTTTCACCAAAGAGGTTTTGCCATGGTCGATATGGCCGGCAGTGCCGAGAATGACGTGTCGGGAGGGCATGAGCGGGTTCTGAATTTGTCAATTTGTGGGATGAAGATTCGTGGAATGACAGAGCTTCCAAGTAACATGTCATGCTGGAAGCATCTTTTTGAGCACTACAGCAATTTGCAGATGCGTGAACCTGTCATTCAGGAGGAACCTTGTGAAGGACGAGCACAGTATTGATGCGCCACAAGATTCAGACTGTGTGAAAACGCTCGAATTTGTCATTGCGAGCGGAGCGAAGCAATCTCTAACTCCAATACGTGCACGCACCGGGATTGCTTCGCTGCGCTCGCAATGACGTTTTCACACAGTCTGATTCTTTTTGAATGACATCATGTACATTCAAATGAAAAGTGCTATAAGATCATCCTTGATGCTTAAAAAGTTCCTTACAGAATGACAGTGGCACAAGGCGAAAAATCCGTCCCCATGCCTGCTCGGGCATAAAGCAGATTTTCTTTGGCTATCGCGAGCCATTCTTGCGCAATATTCCTTTGTTCGAATTCAGCTTGCATAAAGGACTTTTCCATCCTTAAAAATATGATAGAGATAAAATGGATTCTTTGCGCGAAAATTCGATTCGACTTCCGACAGTTTGCGTACTCGAACATCCAAGGAAAATCGTCTGCCCCGCAACAAAGCATCGATTTGCCGCCGCACCTCCCGGCTGGACTCTTGCCCATCTTTAATGATAAAGAGATCCAGGTCGCTATCGCGATGAAAATCGCCGCGCGCATAGGAGCCGTATAGAATGATTTTTTCCGGCTGAATCTCGCGCACGATTTTCTGCACGACGTAATCGATCAGCTCCGGCGTGATTTTGTCCGTGCGCAGTTTTTCGTCGATCATAACGTTCATGGCTTTTTCCTCATGCCGCAATATAGCAAACGCGAATGCGTCGGTCAAGAAGCGCGGTTGACCGGGCAAAAAAATGTCGGCTTCTATCTCACCAACAGCATTTTTTTCGTTTGAATATTTTTGCCGGCCTGCAAACGATAAAAATATATTCCGCTGGCTACGGGCAGACCTTCTTCGTCCCCGCCCTCCCAAAGCATCTCATAAAATCCCGGCGCTTGTTTGCGATCGACCAGCATGCAAATTTTCCGGCCTTGCAAATTATAGATCGCCACCTCTACCTGGGCAGGCGCCGGCAGTTGATAACGGATCGTCGTTTGCGGGTTAAAAGGATTGGGATAGTTTTGCAGCAAGTGCAAGGTTTGCGGCGACGGCGGAGAAACGCTGCGTTCTTCCACACCGACGGAAGTGGAATCAAATTCCAGAGCGAAAAGTCCGCGGTTAAACTGTTCTCGGCCTTGTTCGCCGGTATAGAGAATCGGCCAGTGCGCCGCTACCGCTCTCACATTAAAACCGGCATGATAATTGGCCCGCTCCCGCGGGCGTTGCACGTCGGAAACATCGTAGAGCTTCACGCCGTCTTTCGTGCCTGCCAACAAATAGTTGTTTATCGCTGATATGGTGATGATGGATTCTTGCACCGAACCCGCTAAAACGGGCACGACGATAATGTTGCCGGCGAACCGTAACGCGGCGGGCTCTGAGGCATCTATAATTTGAATTTGATCGCTACTCAGTCCGCCCAGCAATAAATAAATATTGGCGCCATTGAAAGCCACGTCGCGCACCGCCGTCGTGCTCAAACTCAAAGTATCGAGCGCCGTGATATTGGCGGGGTGAGAAAAATCCAACGTGATGATACCAAGATTGCGCCGCGCGACGAAGGCAGCGGCAATTTTTCCTGCAAACGCGACGTCACGCAAAAATAGAGCAGGCAATTCATACGACGCGATCAAAACCGGAGCAGCCGAAACGTCATAAACGTACAAGCGGCCATCGCGGGCGGGAATAAACAAATGCGGCGGCTGCAAATAGAAATCAGCAAAACCCTCAGTGCGCGGCAACAATTCATGATTCAATGTGCTGCGCAAAGTAAGCGCGCCCTCAGCGCCGATTTCGTAAATCGTGACCAGGGGTGAAACACCGCCGGCCACGAGCAACTTGCCGTCGGTTGCAAAATGTTTTCCTGTAATTTCTCCTCCACCCAACCTCCGGCTCAGATCGTTGGCATCGCGAATCGATACGCTCGTGAAATGAAAATCTTTGCTGTAAATTTTCCCGTCGCAGTATTCGATTTGTTCAATTTGAGGAAAGCTTCCGGCAGAATCAACAACGGACAAGCCATTAGCCCAAGGTCTGACGGTGAGGGTTTGCGTGGCCGCTGCCGAAAAATACGGCCCACTGACTTTTAAAGCGATGGTGGCTGATCCGGCATGTTGCGGGGTGAAAGCAACTATGGAAGTATCCTTGATTCGCGGCGCCAGCCACGCAGGGATTTTCCAACTGAAATGCAACAGGTCGCCGTTGCGGTCATAACTTCCGCTGGCATCCGCCAGCGCGGCTTGGCCAAAAATGATCGGCGCCGGAGAAATTACCAAGCCGGCCACCGGCGGATTGCTATGTACCGCACGAACCGCAACGGTATCGGCCGCGACGCCGCCCTGGCTGAAGGCAAGTTGCACGGCAACCACATAAGTGCCGGCTTGATCCGGCGCGAGCCTCGCGCTTCGCCTCGTGAGATCACGCAATTGCGCTATGCTTCCCGCAGGCCGATGCAACAATTGCCAATTTGAAGTTGTCAAGGTATCGAACGCCGAAAAAGCCAGTGCTGCGGCTTCGAAAATGACAGTTGAATCAGTTGAAATCAAAGTATCATGAACGACGATTTGCGCGGCCTTTCCCAAAGGAAAAAAGTCGCGGGCAAATTTCGCGCGCCGGCGCAACACGGCCACGCTGTTCGTCGGGCTGTTGCCGCGGCCCAGCGCATAGGTGAAGATGACTTCCTGCGTATCCCCGGCGGCCAATTGAAACGGCCCGCAATTGACCAAAAATTGTTTGTCATTCGGATCATTATCGCGCCATCCTCGGCCCGTTGCCGGATCACCGCTATACATGAATTTGGGATTATCACCTGCATGGCCGCCTGCTCCTCGAAATACCGGATTCACCTGAAAGCCTTGTTTGGTAAATCCTCCTTCTTGATAAATTCGCGCTTCCAAAGAATCCCGCGGAATGCCTAGATCCGGCGCAGAACGCAAATTTTCCATAAACGAGGTCATGGGCAAATTTTTTTTATTCGGAAAAACCGCTACGCCCTGCAATGGGCCGCGGTAAACATAGCCGCTCTCACCGGGTGCGTCGACGAGAGCGCCTTGCAAAATTTGCACGCCGAAAGCCGGAGCATTTTCGCCGTACTGATTATCCTCGCCGTCATTATACATGTAGCCTAAACTTAATGTGGTGTCACATCCCAGCAAATCGTCGGTATATTCTCCCAAATCGGGATCTAAATAAGCGGAAAAAATAAGGCTGTCGATATTTGCGGAAGCGGCATTAATCAAGCGATAGCGGAAAAAAACCAAATCATCCAGAACCGCGCCACGATCATAGGCCCAAACGGTTTGTTGAATTTCTAATCCCAGGGGCGGCGAAGGCCAGCCGAATGCGGGAGGCAAGCTGTCATTATAAACGCACCAAAGTGTGCGGTTGCCGAGAATATCAGGACGATCGCGGGCAGGATCATAGCGGCCATCGCCGTCCAAATCTTGAAAGCCGGCGCCCAAAGCTACGGCTTCGAGCCATGCGTTAAAAGCGGGACTGCCAAATTCATCGGCTGATGATATTTCATAAAATTTTGCCCGCGCCTCAGAAGGAGACATGCCCCATTTGCCCGAATGATATTTGGCCATGCGCCAGGCATCGAGCATGCACGAGGCACGCAATTCGCCGTTCACATAGCCCGAAGTTGCCAGGCCGCCGGAAAATAAAAAGGTGATTGGCGATCCATTCGGGTAAAACGATTTTCCCGACAGGCCGGTGCTGCCGTTATTTTCCAGCCCCAAATTAATTTTGTTGATGGCGAGACGGGCGGTATCCCCCACCACTGCCATGTGCTGCGGGCTGGATTTCCGATAATCGGTTGGAAAAGCTACGGCCAGCATGAAAAGGGCGAGAATGACAACAAATGTTAGGCAAAATTTCATGATTCCCACCGAATATTTTATTGAAGAAAAAGTACCCGGGGATGAATCCGTTTATCCGGGCGTTTGCGCCGCCATCAGTGCAGCGTCGACAATATTTTGATAGCCGGTGCAACGGCATAAATTCCCGCCAAGAATCTGGCGCACTTCTTCTTCGCCGGGGTGAGGATTTTCTTGCAAGAAGGGCAGCAACGTCATCAGAATGCCCGGCGTGCAGAAGCCGCATTGCAGGGCATGGCATTCTTTGAAAGCGGCTTGCAACGGATGCAGCTCGCCATTTTCCCCGGCCAAGCTTTCCACCGTGAGAACTTCGCGGCCATGGGTTTGCACGGCGAACATTAAACAGGAACGCACGGCCAGGCCGTCCAACAACACCGTGCATGCGCCGCACACACCGTGCTCGCAGCCGACGTGGGTGCCGGTCAGCTCGAGATCGTGGCGTAAAAAGTCGCTTAAAAGCAATCGAGGTTCAACGGACCGTTCGTAAATTTTTCCATTCACTTTCACCGCAAGGGCTATGATATTTTGGGCCGGCATGTGGAGTGATTCCTTTGGGCAATTAAAGAAAAGACGCTTCGCATAACTCCCCCGCTAGGTTGTCATTCTGGAAGAATCAGACTGTGTGAAAACGTCATTGCGAGCGCAGCGAAGCAATCCGGCGCGTGCACGTATTGGATTTAGAGATTGCTTCGCTGCGCTCGCAATGACAAATTCGAGCGTTTTCACACAGTCTGAATCTTTTTCAGCATCAAGATTATTCCCATGCTTGAAAAGATCCCTACAAGATGACAGAGCATACAAAGATTTTTTCGCGATTTCAAGCCAGAATTTTATAGTTGTATTTGTGCGCAATCATTTTAATTTTTGCAGAATGGAAAAATCTTTTCTCGAACGCCTGCAAGAATCCGCGCCGCTGAACCTGGCGCATCGCGGCGCACGCAACGTGGCGCCGGAAAACACGCTCGCGGCTTTTGAACGCGCACTGGCGCAAGGCGCGGACGGTCTGGAATTTGACGTTCGTTTGTGCAAAACCGGCGAGTGGGTAGTTTTCCACGATGCCACGCTCAATCGCACCACCAATGGCCGCGGCTACGTGCGCGTCCGGCCTCTCGAAGATTTGCGCCGCCTCAACGCCGGCGCCTGGTTTGGGCCGCGTTTTTTCAAAGAAAAAATTCCCACGCTGTCCGAAGTTTTGGAATTGGCGGCGGGCCGTGGTTTGTTCAACATTGAAATCAAAGCCATGGGCGCGGTGCAACAAAGGCCGCTCGCGAGTTTGATCGAAACTTTGCATCGCCATCACGCCGGGCGGCGCTGCATTATCTCCTCGTTCAATCCTCTGGTTTTGCGCCGGGTGGCGCGCCTCGACGCGCAGTTGCCCACCGGCTTGTTGTTGACCGGAAATCTTTTGAGCAACGGCCCCAAAGCCACGTTCCGAAAATTTACCGGCGTGCAAGCGCTCCATCTCCACGCCCGCGTACTCTCGCCGCGTTTGATCGAAAGAATACGGGCTTTGGGTTTGCATCTTTTGGTTTGGGGTGCAGACACCGCGCCCGCCATGAAGCGCATGATCGCTTTCGGCGTGGATGGCATCATAACCGACGATCCCTTGACTTTGCATAGAATTTTAAAAAGGACGCAAGCGCAATGAAAAAATGGCCGGTTTTGCTTTTGATTTTTTCAAGTACGCAAACCACACAGGGACAAGATTATCTTTGGCCGACCGACGCCAGCAAATATCTCACCTCCGGCTTCGGCGAATCCCGGCCGCGACGCTTGCATGCGGCGATCGACGTCAAAACCTGGAATCAAACCGGATACAAAATTTTTGCCACCCGCGGCGGTTACCTCGAACGCATGGGAGTCTCGCCGTTTGGTTATGGCCGCGTCTTGTATCTGCGTCTGGATACCGGCGAGATCGCCGTCTATGCCCATCTCGAACGCTTCAATGACAGGTTGCAGGCGCTGGCCGAAGCCGAGCAAGAACGGCAGGGCGAATATCGCATCGAAAAATATTTCGAAGCCGGCGCGCTGCCGGTGCAAGCCGGCGAGATGCTGGGCTACACCGGCCAAAGCGGCATCGGCGTGCCGCATCTGCATTTCGAAATGCGCGACGCGCGCAACCGGCCCATCAATCCGTTGCACAAGAAATTCGACCTGGTTGATAATCTTCGTCCGGTCGTCAAAGAAATCGTGCTCTCTCCTCTTGCAGTCGGCGCGATGGTTGACGGCGGTTTTCTCGCCAAAGCTTTCAAACCGGTGGGAACGAACGGCAAATTAAAAATCTCCGAGCCGATTCAGGTGCATGGCAAAATCGGATTTGCGCTTGCAGCCCACGATCAGGCCGACGGTGCGAGCAATCAATTCAATGTTCATCGCTACCGGCTTTATATCGACGACCGCCTGCAATTTCAATCGCAATTCGACCGCTTTTCTTATTCCGAAAACAAATTGATCGAATTGATGCAGGATTATTTCCTGCAGCGCCGCGGCTGGGGAAGATTGCACAAGCTTTATCGCGACACCGGCAACACCATGGAGATTTATACGCAGCTCAACTCTGCCGCCGGCGCCATCGTCATTGCCGCTTCAGACTCTGATAGTTCGACCGCGCCGGATTCCACCACTACCCTCGATGCCGGCGCCGGGCTGCCGTGGGGGCTGCATGATTTCCGCCTCGTGGCAGAAGATTTTTTCGGCAACGCTACGGTGGTTGAAGGGAAGTTGCTGGCCGGCTCCCCTTTTCATTTGAAAGTTCAATCCTTCCCTTCCGCGCCCGGAAAAATTGCGTTGCAAGTCGAATCGGCCTCCTCGCAACACCGCATGACTTCGGTCGAGACCCATGGCGTCGTGGAGAAAATTTCACAACCCCGAGCGCCGGTTTGGCGCCTGCTGCGGGCCAAGCCCTTTGCTTCTCCGTTAATGCCTTTTACTGCCAGCGATTCTGAAAATACTACCGCCGCCAGCCCGGATGATTTTACGGTGGCTGAAGTTGCCGCGCAAAGTCTGGTGCTCACTCCCAACAGCAGCAAGATCATCCGCGTGCAAGCACGCGACCGGCACGGCATTTCTTCTTTTCCATTTTATCTGGCAAGAGATTCCTCGCGCGCCTCGCGGCCGGAAGCCCTAACCGTAGTCAAAGATTTTTATCCGCATTTTTTGCAGTTGGAAGTGACCTCCAATTTTCCCATGGCCACCGCGCCGCGCCTGATTCTCGCGGCCGGCGCCAAAGAAATTTTTGCCGGATTGCTGCCGCACGAGCCGAATCGCTACACCGGCGTGGTGGCTTTGTCCGATATTGCCGCTGATTCCGTGTGGCTGGAAGTGGCCGCCACGGTGAATGACACGAATGCCGTGCGCTGGCGTGAAGCTTTTGGCAATGTTGAAATTCTTCCGGACCGGGGCGGCAGCTTGAGATCAGAAGACGATCGCATGCAAGTGCGTTTCGAGGCCGCGGGGGTTTACTGGCCCATTTATGGCCGGGTGCATGTGCGGGACGAACGCATCAATGATCCGCGTGTGGCCGGACCGGTTTATCGCGCCGAGCCGCAAGATGCGCCTTTGCGCGCAGCCGCGATCGTGGAAATCAGTTATCCCGACACCGTCACAAACCCGCAAAATTGGGGACTCTGCTATCGCGACCGCCCGGAAGGGACTCGCGGCGAGCGCTGGGTTTTCATGAAATCCGAGGTCAATCTCGCCAACAAAAAATTGTCGACTGAAGTTTTCAGCTTGGAAGATTTCGCGCTGATGCACGATGAGGAACCGCCCGAGCTCTGGCCGCAATCACCCTCCCCCGGTGAAACGCTCACCACGCGCCGGCCTTTCATCAGTTTTCATGTTGATGACAGCACTTCCGGCTTCGAATCCGAGCGCGCGATCAAGCTGCGTTTGGACGGCGTGAAGCTGATTGCGGAATACGATCCGGAAAGGGAAATTATTTTCTATCGCCCGAAAAACGATTTGAAGCCAGGCAGCCATGTGTTAGTTGCAGAGGCGCAGGATCGTTGTGGTAATGTTGCCAAACGGGAGATGAAGTTTATCGTTAGATGAGAAGAAAATAAGTTGATTGGGAGAAGTAAAAACCGGTTTGGGTCGAACTAAGAATTTAAAGGACTGCGAATCGATAACCTGCGGAGATGCTCTTGCTACATCGTTTTGTCGAAAACCTTCGCCGCCTGCGCCAGGTGCCGATGGAGTATCCGGCCTCTATCGGGCTCTCGGTTTTCATTCATCTTCTGCTGTTGATCGTCGTCAACCGTCTGGTTGATTGGCCTGACCCTTCACGTTTTCATATTCCTCGTTGGGATTTCGAAGTTACTTTCGGCAATAAGTGGGCGCCGAAAGCAAAAGCTGCGCCCAAGCTGGCGAGTGGCAACGCCTCGCCAACCTCACTGCCAAGGACGCAGAAAGCGATTTCACCATCTCCAACGGAAATAGCTTCCGCTTCCCGCGAAGCAGGCTCCTCTCGCGCCAACGAAAATTTCAGCCAAGGCGCCGCCACGCTCGACGCCGCAAATTTTCTCGCTGAAACCTCGCCGCTGAATCCGGCGCTTGCAATCAAAGCGCGAATGCCGGAAACTGCTCTCGCCAATCTCAAGCTCGTGCCGCGTCACGTGACGGTGTCGTCGCCGCAACGCGACGCCATTTTGAAAAAAGTCAAAAAACTCGTCGCGAAACTGCCGGCGCTCACGGCATCCGATTCATCTTTTGCCTGGGAAAAAGAGGGCCGGCGGTTTCAATTGACCCTGCGCCATTTCGCGGCCGGCTCTGCCACCGGTTTTGACGAGCTGGGAGTAACGGTTTCGACGGTCGAAGGCGACGATACCTTGTCAACGCACTTGCGCATGCGGCGTCTCGCCTTTTCGCAGTTTGCCCAATTTGTGGATTACTGGGATCCGCAAGTTGCCCTGCACGCCGACGAGCTTGACGGCCGCTTTCACAGCAACAGCGCTTTGGTGATCAGCAGTAGCGGCGGCACCCAGCCGAAATTTCATGGCAAAGTCACTACAGCGGGTTATGCGATTCGTAGCGCCGCAACACCTTTCTTTCCTGATCCCAGCAAAATTTTCCTCGACGGCATTGAAGAGGGCGCGGAGGCCATTCCTTTGCCGCGCGTCTTTTTAGAAATAGCGCGCGACACCGCGCACGTCCAAACCTTTGCGGAAGAAACCTGGATCACGTTTCACCGTGACGGCAGCTATACGTGGCGTTCTGCCTCTGCGCCGCAGACGGAGCATCACGCCGTCTTAAAGAAAGCGCCGGGGCGCATTATTGGCAAGAGCAAGCTGCACGTCAAGGGTATGGTCAAAGGCAAGTGGCTAGTTTACAGCGAGAATGAAATCATCATTGATGATGACCTGTGGTATGATCAGGACTCGGAAATATCTCCCGCTTCCGGCGATTTTCTCGGGTTGGTGAGCGCGAAAGATGTCGAAATCGCGCCGCCCTCTTTGACCGGCCCCGGCGATTTGAAAATTTGCGCTGCGATTTTGGCCAAAGGCCGGTTTCGCGTTTCCCATCTTTATACGCGCAGCACGGGGACGCTGCACATCTATGGCAGTCTTGCCGCAGGCTCGATTTCCGCAACCGAACCGCGTTACGCCACGCGTGTGCATTTTGACAAACGCTTCGCAAAAATACGGCCGCCGCACTTTCCCATGACTGATCGTTACGAAATCGCGGAATGGAATGAACAGTGGCTAGTGCAGTGATGGAATACGGCCGGTGGTCGTGCGCGCTCTAGGCGCCGCCATCGCAATATTCGATGATTTTTCATGACTCGCCAGTGAAACAGTTGAAATCAGCATAAATTTTGCTATATTAAACAGTGTTAAACTTTATCGCAAAATTCAAGTGGAGAAAGCCATGGCCAATTCAGTTATTGCCTTGCCCGTGAGCGTGGAACAAGTGGCTCTTGCCATTCGACAAATGAAATTTACGGATCGAAAGTGGCTCATCGAATTGGTGCCGGAGTTGCAACGAGAAATGATAGAGACTTTACCTCGCACGCTTGAGCAAGCGCGCGCTTCGGTCGAGCAACTGCGAGCCGAAATCGCCCTCGCCGGCACGAATCTTTCGCCGAATGAGCCATTCTTGGAGAATCTAACCCTCGGTCAATATCTTGATCTGCCCGACGACAGGCGCGCCCAGCTATGGGATGAGTGGGCGGGAGTCGATCTCGATGAAATCGCTGAACGCGAGGTTACAGCCTAATGCGATGCCTTACTTTAAGCGTTGGGCAAGACGGCTGAGAGACTATGGCTTCACGCGAGAGGATGCCGCGATCCTGGCTTTGGGAACTTTCAGCACCGGCAACGAAGACGGTATTTTGGGCATGGATCTCGTGGCTACTTTTGATCAGCCGATGATTCATCAATGGGCGATGCAGCACACGGCAATTCAAAAACATTTAATCGCTATGCAAGAGAATCTCCCGAATCCTTACCGGCAAGCGCTGTTGCCGCAGGTGGACATTCCCAAGCATATCAAAGGGCAACTTTCATAACGCCCGTCCGCATTTGCGGCATTCACCCACCTTTTGCAGCTTGCTCTTTCATTTCCGCCAATTCATCATCGACTGCTAGGCATTCATTGCTCATTTGGCTTTTACTCAATGCTTCACCAGATTCTACAAATGACAATTTAGATCATTCGGCCAACTTAAACTTGTAGTAATTTTACTGAGAGCTCAAAAAGGTTCTTACAAATGACAAAAAAGATTTTGGCAACTTGAGAAACAAAACATGCAAACCATAAACGTCGAATTGGGCGAGCGCAGTTATCCGATCCACATCGGTGCGGGCATTTTGCAGCGCGCCGGTGAGTTAATTGGCCAACAACAAACGACCTCGCAATTGATGCTGGTCACCAATCCGATTGTCGATCAATTTTGGAGCGCGCCCGTCACAGAAAGTTTAGAACAGGCCGGCTTCACTTTCAAAAAGATCATCGTGCCGGAAGGCGAGCGTTACAAAACTTTATCGACCTTCAATCGCATCATCGCCAAAATGTTGCATGCGCGCTGCGATCGCGAGACTATCGTCATTGCCTTGGGCGGCGGTGTGATCGGCGATTTGGCGGGATACGTGGCAGCAGCCTATATGCGCGGCGTGCGTTTCATACAAATGCCGACCACTTTGCTGGCGCAGGTCGATGCCGGCATCGGCGGCAAAGTGGGCGTGAATCATCGCCTCGGAAAAAACATGATCGGCGCTTTTCATCAACCCAAAATGGTTTTGATCGACACGGACACGCTGCAAACCCTGCCGCAGCGCGAATTGATTTGCGGCTTGGCGGAAATCATCAAACACGCCGTGATTGCCGATCGCACTTATTTTGACACATTAGAAAAAAACCTTCCCCAAATACTCTCTCTCGATTCCCACCTTCTCACTGCTATCATCACACGAAGCTGTGAAATCAAAGCGGAAATCGTTGGCCGCGACGAGCGCGAAGAACTCGGCGTGCGCGCGCTGCTGAATTTCGGGCACACCATCGGGCACGCGCTCGAAGCCGCAGGCAAATTCGAAACGTTGCGCCACGGCGAAGCGGTTTTGTTGGGCATGTTCGCGGAAGCTTATCTCAGTAAAGCTTCCGGCAAATTGCCCGCAGCAGATTTCCAACGCCTCGATGACTTGCTGCGCCGCATTCCGCTAAATGTTGCGCTTGCCGGTATGAGCATGGAGGAATTAGGGCATTACATGCAGCGCGACAAAAAAGCCCGGCGCAGCACGACACGCCTGGTGCTTTTGCGCGCGATCGGCGCCGCCGAATTTACCGCTGATTGGCCGCAGGAATGCTTGCGCGATGCCCTCCAATATGCCGCTGCCGCCGGCAAACAAAAATTAATTTAACGCAAAAATTTCGTTCTCAATCGCGAGACGATAACGATTTCGTATCCGGGTTGTATCACAGCGATAAACCGACCCTTCCGCCACCGTGTGCCGCGACCGGCTTTTGTTCAAAACCGCTGACAAAAAAACGCTGAAGTGCGCGTCAAAACGCAAAAAAATAAAATGAGGAACGTTCGGCGCAGTGCGCAGGATGCCTGGCATATGATTTGTCTTGATGAAGCATACGGTGGTAAGATCGTCATGCCAATCGAGCAAGAAGGGAACTCAGGATGATGAGCGAGCTTTTTTATTTCTCTTTCGCCGACTTGATGGTGCGCGTGGAGTACAATGCCGAGGCCAATTCTCTGCGTTATGCTTCGCATCGCAAAATCACTTACGACGAACGCGCGCTGGTGGAGCAATATCTGCTCTCCCATCACGCCTTGAAGACGGATTATTACAAGAAAGAACCGTCTTTTTTTATTTATCTCGGCAAAGAGCCGCAACTGGTCAAAGAGCTCAATCAATTCCATCTCAAATCCACTCTCCACACTTTGATCGAGAAAGAAAAAGCCGTCAAAGCCTCGGTGCACGATCTGATTCACCAATCGATGCAAAATTATTATTTCGAGCGGATCGGCGAGGCGTTAGTGGTCATGCGGCAGGAAGCAGCGGTCGGAGTGCCGCGCGAGCGCGCGTTGCCGTTGCGCCGCAAGCTGGAAGAGCTGGTGGCGGCTTACAATGTTTATACCGATCAAAAAATTAGCGTGACCGAAGTGATTCCCGCGGATTTGCATTCGCATTTCGGCATGCCCCTGCTCGCGCCCGCGCAGGTGCGGGAGTGGGAAGAGAATAATATCAATTGAACCTAAAAATTCGTTCATCGCATTTTCAAGCATGGAAGCTTATTCAGGAGAGTCGTTATGCGGCACTTGAGTTTTAGGATGATACTTTTGGCTGTGCTGTGGTTTGGGAGCGTTGCCGTTTTCGGACAAAGCTTGGAGCGGCGTTTTCTGGCGGGATTCGGCGCCGGCACACAGAAACTGGTTACCAATGCCACCGGTTCGCAATTCGGCTTTAGCGGCGAGGGCTTGGCCGGTTATCGTTTCAACAATCGCTTTGGCGCGACCGGCGCATTCGGTTATGCGACCTTTCCATTTAGCGTAACCGTTCTCGGCGTCATTGCCAGCGGCAGTTCCAATATTATTTATGGCAACGTGTTATTGGATTTCGAGCTGGCCAACCAAGGCGCTTTTCATCCCTACTTTGCGATCGGAGGAGGCGGCGCCAATTATCGCACGGCCATCGTGAATCTAACCAATGGCACCGTCAGCACCAAACGCGTCAACGATGTAGCGGCAGTAGGCGGTTTGGGCTTTCGCTACTTGCTCAGTCAGAAAGTCGCTCTAAATTTCACGGCGCTTTATAATCGCTATATTTCCGGCAACATCAAGAACACGGCTTATGCCAGTGGCCGGGCAGGATTGACCTTTTTCTTCGGCAGCGGCGGCGGTTCTTCCGAAGACGACATGTTCGTCGAGGAAGAGCCGATGAATGAATCTGAAAACTCTTTGGAAGAACGCATGAGCGAATTGGAAAGCTCGAGCAGCAGCGAAAGCAACGGCAACATGCAGGATTATATTCGCATGAAATCGCAGGTCGACGAAATCAATCAAGACATCGACAACAAAGAGCGCGAAATTTCTTCATTGGTGTCCGCGGTCAACGAAAACAAAAGGCAGGTCAACGACATGCAAGCCGCCGGGCCCGCGCCGAGTGCGGAAGCGAACGCCGGTTTTTCGCGCGTATACGAACAGGCGTTGAATAATTTCTACGCCAAGCGTTATGCGCAAGCGGCGCAGATGTTCGTGGATTTGGTCAATCAATTTCCCACGCATTCGCTCGTCAGCAGTTGCCATTATTGGATCGGCGAAGCGCAATTCAATCTGGGCAATTATACGGAAGCGATCCCTTCGTTGAATCAAGTATTGGTTGCCGGGCGCTCGTTAAAGAAGGACGATGCGCTGCTGGTGCTGGGAAAATCCTATGCGCAGCTCAATCGCAAAGAAGACGCGCGCGAGGCCTTGAATCGTTTGATCCGGGAATTTCCCACCAGCGAATTCGTGCCCAAAGCCGAAGCGATGCTCAGCCAGATGTAACGGCGCCGGCTTAGGGTTCGTCAAAAGATTACTCCGAGCGCGCACCTGTCATTCTGTAAGAATCAGATTGTGTGAAAACGCTCGAATTGTCATTGCGAGCGCAGCGAAGCAATCTCTAACTCCAATACGGGCACGCACCGGGATTGCTTCGCTCCGCTCGCAATGACGTTTTCACACAGTCTGAATCTTCCCAAGCTCATGCAACATCACTTGGAATTGAAGCTTTCTCAAGTACGTGGGAAGATTCCTACAAATGACAGGGCTAAGTTATTTTTGGAGAATCCCTTAGTGGCTGTGGCCCTCTGTGATATCGAATGATGAAACTCTATTTTTATAAATGGGCAGCGCTGGCTTTGCTGGGCCTGTGCCACCTCTCCGCCTTTGCGCAAGCGCCCGAGGGCTGGCACTTCGGCACCGGCCTCGGCGCGCAAAGATTTGCTAACAACGTCGCAGCGCAGCTCGGATGGGGCGTGCATGCCAGCGCAGGTCGCTGGCTGGCGCCGCGCCTCGGCGCCAGCCTAACGCTTGATTATTCCGCCCTCCCCTTTCGCCAAACCGTTACCGCTTCCGGGGTTGCGCTCACCAATTCGCGCGAATCCAGCTTATTTGGCATGGCGTTGTCGTTTGATTATTCCTGGTCGGCGCTCGCCACGATCAATCCTTATGTCAAACTGGGCGGCGGCTTTGAGGGGATGCAAGTCGGAAATTCCAATCGCCAGCTTTATGCCAGCGGTATTGCGGGCGCGGGCGTGCGTCTCAAAGTGCAGCCGCAAGTTGCGCTGCACGTGCAGGCCGATTATCATTTGCTGAATCTGCAAGCTTTGAGCGGCTTCATGCCCAATCAACCGCCGGACGGTTATTTCACAGCGCGTGTAGGATTCACGTTCTTCACGAGCAATCACGAAACGTCGATTGAAGATTGGCAAAGCCCGGCAGCAAACAGTGAGATTACCGCGACTGAAGAGATTCAGAAAGAAGAAGCTGAAACGCCAAGTTTGACCATGATTGATTCCGCCTCCGCTTTATCCGAACCGAATGAAACAGAGTTATTTGAAAATGAATTTGAAACCGAGGCTTTGCCCTCGAGAAATTCCGGCGGGGCCTCGCTCTCTGCCGAAACTTTTTCAGATCTTGTTTCTGCTCATTCAACCGAAGACTCGGTTTTGTCCGATGCTGCTTTTGGTTTGTCGGCTTTGGAAGAACGCTTGAGCCGGTTGGAAAACGAGTATGAGGAACCGGCGGAAACAATCTTGCTGGACGATCAACCAACGGTTTCGTCCAATGCTGCTTTTGATTTGTCGGCTTTGGAAGAGCGTTTGAATCGGTTGGAAAACGAGTATGAGGAACCGGCGGAAACAATCTTGCCGGACGATCAACCAACTGAAACACCGCTAGCGCCGGCGGCGGAAGATTTTTCCGCATTAGAGGCGCGTTTGCAACAGCTCGAACAAGAATACGAATTTACGGCATCGCAAGAGGGTGGCGACAACACTTCCAAATTCGAAGATCGCTTGGATCAACTCGCCAGCCAGTATGAAAATCCAATCAGCCCGTCCAACCCACAAGAAGCCGATTCTTTTTTGGATAATTTGGAAGAAGAACCCGCCGCCGATTTGACGGCGTTCGAGCAAAGATTGCAAATATTGGAAAACGAAGCAGAGCAAGCCGCCGGCGCACCGAATGATCTCGATTCCGATTCCGAAAACGCGTGGCCCTCTTCCCTTCTCTTTTCACCGGCAAGCAACGGTTCTGTGGCCGCAAATGGCGCGCCGGCCGGCACGATCTTGGTTAAACAAGGCTCCTTCTCACAAGGTTATGAAACCGCGCTGAACAGTTTTTACGGTGGCCGTTATAGCGAGGCCATCCTCAAGCTTGCACAGTTGGTGGCGGAATATCCCAATCATAGCCTGACCAGCAGCTGCTATTATTGGATCGGCGAGGCGCAACTGCAAACCGATAATGCGCAGGACGCGATCGCGGCCTTTAGTAAAGTTCTGGATTTCGAGAGGTCATTAAAAAAAGACAACGCGCTGCTCATGCTTGGCCGTTGTTATATAAATTTGAAACGCCCGGATGAAGCGCGCAGCGCCTTCAACCGCGTCATTGCCGAATATCCCGGCAGCGAAGCGGTGAGCAAGGCACAGGAATATTTGCGCAGTCTTTAATTTGATTTTCTGCAGCTAGCAATCCTCGATTATCGATCTTCGCTTTCCATACCCGCCTTTTCCCTTGCGGTTTTACAACTCCCTTGCTATATTTGCCGCGCTTTCTGCAATCCCCGCGCGCTTGGCTGAGTTTCATTCTTCAAATTCATACCGCGCACCATTCCACAGACCAAGCAATAATGTGAAGGACCAATTAAAATGCACTAAAGGCAAAGCATTCCTCAAATGGAAAAATTTACGCTCGTCATTGTAGCATTGTTGCTCGTGTTCACCGTCTTCTTCCTCGCCTTCGGACAGTCCAAGCGCGATCCCAATGATCTCATCATTTGGACGCAAGATTTGCCGGCCGGGCGCGTGGTGTTGGATACATTGCTGGCGCGATTTGAACGGCAAAATCCCGGCACACGCGCCACCGAGATTTATTATGAAACCGAAGAAGTACGCAACAATTTCGTCGTTGCGGCGCAGGGCGGCAGCGGGCCGGATTTGGTTTATGGCCCGTCAGACATGGTGGGCGTGTTTCACGTCATGGGCATCATTCAACCGCTGAACGATTTTTTTTCTGCAGCAGAACTGGCGCAATTCGATCCCATGGCGGTGGTGCGATACAAAGGCCATTTGTACATGCTCGCCGATCGCGTCGGCAATCATCTCACTCTCGTTTATAACAAAAAGCTCCTCCCCCATCCGCCGCGCACTACGGTTGAGCTGATGGCCATGGGCCGCAAGCTCACTCAAGACACGAATGGCGACGGCAAGATCGATCAATATGCTTTGGTGTGGAATTTCATCGAGCCGTTTTTCTTCATTCCATTTATGGGCGGTTACGGCGGCTGGGTGATGGATGACAACGCCCAGCCGACGTTGAATACACAAGCCACAATCGACGCTTCGAAACTCATCGTGCGCATGCGTGAAGAGAAAATCGTGCCCTATGAATGCGATCTGAATCTCGCCAATCAACTTTTCAAAGAGAACAAAGCTGCGATGGTGATTAACGGGCCGTGGAGCTGGGGCGGTTATCTCGACGCCGGCATCGATATCGGCGTGACACGCATTCCCATGGTTTCCGAAACCGGGCTGTGGCCCACGCCCATGGTTTCTGCCACCGGCTTTTGCCTGAATATCAACGTGCAAGGCGAGCGTCGCGAGCGCGTGCTCAAGCTGCTGCGCTTTCTGACCGCGCCGGAGAATCAATTGGAATACACCCGCGCCCTGCGCGCCATTCCATCGAATTTAGAGGCGCGCAAAGATTCCATGTTCGTGAAAGACCCGATTCTGCTCGGCTCGCAAGATCAAATCACCGTGGGCCGCGCCATGCCTATCGCTCCCGAAATGCGCGCGATTTGGGACGCCATGCGCCCGCCCTATCAAAACATTTTAAACGGCCAGTTGACGCCCGAGCAAGCGGCAAAGAAAATGCAAGATGAAGCGACGAAGTTGATTGCGGAGATGTTTGAGCAGTAGCTTTCGTAGTAGTGCCTTGCTCTCGTTCCAACGGTCTCCGTTGGAATGCATCTTTGACGCTCTGCGTCCATGCTACCGAGAAAAAGTTCAGACGCATGCATGCATTCATTCTAGTCAATTGACGCGGAGCGTCAACCAGACGCTCCCACGCCCAGCGTGGGAGCGAGAATATCACTCTCGTCTCTCGTTCCAACGGTCTCCGTTGGAATGCATCTCTGACACTCTGCGTCCATGCTACCGAGAAAAAGTTCAGACGCATGCATGCATTCATTCTAGTCAATTGACGCGGAGCGTCAACCAGACGCTCCCACGCCGAGCGTGGGAGCGAGAATATCACTCTCGACTCTCGTTCCAACGGTCTCCGTTGGAACGCATCTTTGACGCTCTGCGTCCACGCTGCCGGGACGAAGCCTAAACGCTTCGCATTTATTATAACCAATTGACGCGGAGCGTCGAAAAGTCACTCCCACGCGGAACCTGGGAGCGAGATCGCTCGGCGCATTACTCTCGATACTCTCGTTCCAACGGTCTGCGTTGGAATGCATTACTGACGCTCTGCGTCCACACTGTCGAGATGAAATCTAGACGCTCGCATTCCTGCTAACCGATTGACGCGGAGCGTCGAAAAGACACTCCCACGCAGAGCGTGGGAGCGAGATATTCAGAAAGGGAGAAAAAACTTGCTCCAAAAGGCGTTCGCATTATTCTTCATTTTGCTTCTCGGCTGCGGACACCCCCAACCGCAGCGCGAAGCAAGTGTGCCGCACTGGGCCAACGGCGCAGTGTGGTATCAAATTTTTCCCGAGCGCTTTTGCAACGGCGATACGATCAACGATCCCACCGCTGCAAATGCCGGCCTTGAAAATTATCCCGATTGGAAAATTTCATCCTGGACTTCGAATTGGTATGAGCTGCAAGCCTGGGAAAAAGCGCGCAGTGCGAAATTCTATGACATTGTTTTCCGCCGGCGCTATGGCGGCGACGTGCAGGGCATGATCGACCGCCTGGACTATCTCGCCTCTCTCCACATCAACGCGATTTATCTCAATCCCATTTTTGATGCGCGCAGCCTGCACAAATATGAGGCCGCGACATATCATCATGTCGATCACAATTTCGGCCCGGATCCGGTTGGCGATCGCCAACTTATCGCGAACGAAACCGCTGATCCGCAAACCTGGCAATGGACAAAAGCCGACAGTTTGTTTCTGTGCTTTGTGCATGAAGCGCACAACCGCGGCATGAAAGTCATTCTCGACGGCGTGTTCAATCACGTGGGCCGCGATTTCTGGGCCTTTCGCGAGGTTTTGCAAAAGGGCAAAGCTTCGCCTTACGCCAATTGGTTCGTCATTCGTGCATGGGACGATCCGAACACGCCACAAGATGAACTCGATTATCAAGGCTTTTGGGATTTGCGCAGCATGCCGGTTTTTCGCGAAGATGAACAAGGCGTCGTGCATGGCCCACGCGAATATATATTTGCGATCAGCAAACGTTGGATGGATCCCAATGGCGACGGCGATCCCGGCGACGGCGTGGATGGTTGGCGACTGGATGCGCTCTCCGAAATGAACAAAGACGGTTTTTGGGTGGAATGGTTCAAGCTCGTGCGGCAGATCAATCCACAAGCCTACACCGTCGGCGAGATTTGGGATTTGGCGGAAGCATGGCTCTCCGGCGGCCGCTTCGATGCGGTGATGAATTATCCGGTCGCTTATGCCATGCGCAACTTTTTCATCGGCGGCGAAGAACGCTGGCAGGCCGTGCAGTTCGACGCGGAATTGCAAAAAATTCGTGAGCGCTATCCTGCTGCAGCCAATCACGTCATGCAAGTTTTAATCGACAGCCACGACACCGAACGCGTGAGCAGCATGATCAAAAACGACGGCAGCCGCGGCTACGATCAAGACGCGAGTCCGCGCCACAATTCCGAATACGATCCCACCAAGCCCAGGGCCGATGATTTTCGCACGCAAAAAATGATTGCCGCGTTTCAAATCGCGTACGTCGGCGCGCCCATGATTTATTACGGCGCCGAAGCCGGCATGTGGGGCGGCGACGATCCCGATTGCCGCAAGCCCATGGTTTGGCCGGAGCGACGCTATCAACCCGAAACCTATACTTCCATTTCGCGCTATACCGATCGCGATTCTGTTTTCTTCGATCATTCTTTGTTCGCGCATTATCAAAAGCTGTTGGAATTGCGCCAGCATCACTCCGCTTTGCGTGAAGGCGATTTCATTGCTCTGCAGACCAGCGATGCCAACGGCATTTATGCTTTCCGCCGCCAGCATAATGAGAACGTCGTGCTTGCTGTTTTTAACGTCGGCACTGCCGAGCGTTCTTTTGATTTGGTGATCGAAGGCTCATTGCCCCAAACCTGGCGGGAAGCTTTGGACGGCCAGCAGATAAATGTGCAGCAGGAGAAGTTAGCGATCAGTATCGCGCCAAGAACAGCGCAAATCTGGACGAAGGCGGCAAAATGAAAACACGCGCATTGCCGTTCGGTGCGGCCATTCGCAAAATTCAGCACGCGATTGCGCCGTTTCGCATGACCGCGCTCAGTATCGTCGCCGGGGATAAAGACCCGTTTCGCATTTTGATTTCATGCCTCATCAGCCTGCGCACGAAAGACGAAGTCACGGGCCCAGCCAGTGCGCGTTTGTTTCAAGCCGCGGATACGCCGGAGAAAATGCTCGCGCTGCCCGCACGCAGAATTGAAAAGCTGATTTTCCCCGCAGGCTTTTATCGCACCAAGGCCAAAGCCATTCGCGAGATTTCGAAAACGCTGATCGAAAAACATGCCAGCCGCGTGCCCGATGCGCTCGACGAATTGTTGCAATTGAAAGGCGTCGGCCGCAAGACTGCGAATTTGGTAATCACGATGGCTTACAACAAGCCCGGCATTTGCGTCGATACACACGTGCATCGCATTAGCAATCGTTTGGGCTGGGCAAAAACGCAAACACCGGAACAAACTGAAACCGCGTTGCGAAATTCATTGCCCAAAAAATACTGGATTGCGATCAACGATTTGCTGGTCACGTTCGGCCAGAATATTTGCCAACCGGTAAGCCCGTGGTGTTCGAAATGTCCTTTAGATCGTGCTTGTCCCAAAATCGGTGTGCTTCATAAAAGATGAAATTTCCCAACGGATAAAAATGATGGCAAAACGATTATGGGCAAAACTATTTATCGAGAAAAATCTTGAATTGTTTTGCCCTGAATCGTTTTGCCTTATTGTTCTTTTGTGTGAACTTCAAAATTTTTCTGAGTGACTACGCGCCATGATTCTCGTTACCACGCTTCGCGTGGTAACGCCTGTTTTGGCGCTCTGCGTCAATAAGCATAGCTGTTACTTGACGCAGAGCGTCAACCAGGCATTCCATCGCAGAGCGATGGAACGAGATAATCAAACGCGAAACGCTCTGCACCATGCGCTCTGCCAGGTAATCAATCAGTCGATCCGACTCAACTACGGAGCATCTCGTGAGCCTCGCCGGCCTCATGCAAAATTTTCGCGAGAACAAGCTCGCCTATCTCTACGTCGTCCCCTCTTTTCTCCTGTTGGGATTCGTAGTGATTTATCCGTTCGCGTACAATCTGTTGATCTCATTTTCCAATATGAGCCTGACGCATTTTCGCGATTGGAAATTTATCGGACTAACGCAATACTTCAAAGTTTTTACCGAGCCGGTGTTTTATGTTCTGTTTCTCAAAACCGTGGCGTGGACCACGGTCAATTTGATTTTTCACGTCGCGATCGGAGTGTCGCTCGCGCTGTTGTTGAATCGCCCTCTGCCCGGGCGCGCACTGTTCCGCACGCTGCTGGTTTTGCCCTGGGCCATGCCGCAATACATCAGCGCGCTCACTTGGCGCGGCATGTTCAATTACGAATACGGCTCAATCAATCAGATTATGCAACAGATTTTGCACCTGCCGCCCCTGCAATGGCTTTCCGACCCGTTCGGCGCATATGCCGCGGCCACCATCACCAACATCTGGCTCGGTTTTCCTTTCATGATGGTCATCGCGCTCGGCGGCTTGCAATCCATTCCCAAAGAACTTTACGAAGCCGCAGAAGTCGATGGCGCGAGCGCGTGGCGGCAGTTCTGGACGATCACCGCGCCGCTGTTGAAACCGGTCATGGTTCCCGCCATCACCCTCGGCGTGATTTGGACCTTCAACAACTTCAACGTCATCTGGCTGGTGAGCGAAGCCGGCAAGCCCGCAGATTCGACGCACATTCTGGTTTCATTCGTTTATCGCCAGGCTTTCAATTATTATCGCTATGGCTACGCGGCTGCTTTGTCACTCGTGATTTTCGCAATTCTATTGATCTTCAGCATTCGTTTTATCAAACAAACCCAGGGAACGAAGGCGGTGTATTGAGATGGCAAAACTGGAAAAAACCACCTCCAAATGGACGTATGCTCTGATCTATACGATTTTGACTCTGTTCACACTGATCACGATTTATCCCATCATTCACGTCATCGGCATTTCGCTGCGGCCGGGCGACCTGCTGCACACCACTTCGTTGCGCCTTATTCCCGAAGATGCCAGCTTCGCTTCATATCGCAAATTGATTCACATTGACGAGCGCGTGCGCGCAGAAGTCGGCAAAGCATGGGAGCAAAAAGGCTGGGTGGCGGCGTATCGCGCTCTGGGCCGTGAAAAGCCCTTCATTCTTTGGATGGTCAACAGCACGATCGTCTCTGCAATGGTTACGATCGTCGGCGTGGCGCTGGCCTGCACCGCCGGTTATGCTTTCTCGCGCTACCAATTCGTGGGCCGCGATGCCGGCATGATTGCGTTGATCACGACGCAGATGTTTCCCGCGACGATGTTGTTGCTGCCGCTGTTTTTGATGTTGATCAAACTCCAAATCTTCGACTCTTTTCTCGGCCTCACGCTGGCTTATTCCGCCACCGCACTGCCCTTCACCATTTGGCAAATGAAAGGCTTTTACGATACCATTCCCTATAGCCTCGAAGAGGCCGCGCGCATCGACGGCTGCAGCCAGTTCAAAACTTTTTATCTGATCATTTTGCCGCTGGCTGCGCCCGCGCTGGTGATCACCGCGCTGTTCAGCTTCATGTCGGCGTGGAGCGAATATTTGGTGGCCGCCGTCATTATTAGCGATCGCGGCTTGTTCACTTTGCCGTTAGGCTTGAAATTATTTCAATCCAATTTTGATACGCAATGGGGGCTCTACGCCGCCGGCGCGGTGCTGGTTTGTATTCCGGTCATGACGTTGTTTTTGATTTTGAGCCGCTGGTTGATTTCCGGCTTGACGCTGGGGAGTGTGAAAGGCTGAAAACTCTCGGCATGAGCGATTGAATGATTCATCCAATCATGTCATTCTGGAAGAATCTTTTTACAACCGAGGACGGTGCTAAATTCGAAAAAGATGCTTTCAGCATGACATGTTATTTGTGAATATTCGCGCAGTAGCCTTCCAGGTTTCTGTAAATGACTTTCAACGCCAAAAACATTCCCCATGGTTTTTGGGGCGCGGCGGCGATGTTCCTCATCCTCCTCGCGCTCACGATTTTGCTTTTAGCCGATGATTTGCTTCTGTTCGTGCTCTTCGATAATTTCGGCGGCACACAAGTCGATTTCTCGCTGCGGCTCACGGCTGCGCTCGTGCTCACGATCTTGAATATCGGGCTGGCGATTGTTGCCTTCGGCGTTTTTAAAAAGAAACCTGAAACCGGCGCGGAAGCCATGATCGGCGCACGAGCCGTGGTCGCGCGCACGACGGCAACCGAAACGTGGGTCAAAGTGCACGGCGAATTGTGGCGGGCGCAATGCCCGCAGATGCTGCGCAAGGATGAAGAAGTTATTATCGCCGGAATGGATGGCCTAACATTGCATGTTGAAAAGCCCCAGCTGAGAATGGCCGATTAAATAAATTCCGGCAGAATTATTTATTGACAATCCAGCAGGTGATTTCTATATTGATCGAATTGCAAGTCGAATCAAGCGAGGCAGCAATGGTTTTGTCCGGCAGAGAGGCGAGCGCGGCACATCATGGCTTCTTTTGAAAAATGGGTTCCACCCGCGGTTCAAACTTATCACAGAATCACGTGCTCGCATTTTTTCGGCTTGTCGATCATTCTGGTGTTGCTGCTGATTTACGAAAGCAGCAGCGCGGTTGCCTATCAACAAAGCAACGTCGTCGTCAAAAACGCCGCCGAAGTGATGATCAAACGCACCTTCTGGTATCTCGGCTTGCAACAACCCTGGTCCTATTGGTTCATTTATGCGGCTTTGCTGTTGTGGGCGTATGGACAGGCAAAAAAAGATCAGCTGCTGGCATGGCAAGCGCCATACTTTCCTTATGCCGTTTTTGAAAGCTTGATTTACGCGCTGTCATTGAGCAGCATCATCCATTTGCTCGCGCGCAGCCTGGTCATCAAAGTGTTAGGCACGAACGGCGAGGGTTTAGGCCTGGGCCAGCGCATGGCGCTGGCCTTGGGAGCGGGAATTTATGAAGAGTTGCTCTTTCGTTTCGGCCTCATGGGCGCGTTGCTGTTCTTTTTCAAAAAAACCATGCCGGCCAGGCCGGTTGTGCACCAAGTGCTGGCGATCGTCATTTCCGCGGCTTTGTTTTCGTCTTTTCATTATTGGGGCGGCCGCGAGCCTGCAACTTACGATTCCTTTTTTTTTCGCTTTTACGCCGGCATGCTGCTCGGCTTGCTCTATCTGTGGCGCGGCCTCGGCGTGACCGCATACACGCATGCGTTCTATGATTTGCTTTTAGTTTTCCAGGGCACCGCGCAGGTGTGAATCGTGTCGGCCTTCGTTCATGAAAAAATTCTTTATCGGTCTTTTCTTGCTGGCGGTGTTGGGTTTGCTGGCCGGAGCTTTTTATCTTTATCAAATTTTATTTGCGCCCGCCGTTCCGGCACGTTTGCACCAAACGGATTTCATCATCTCCCGGGGCATGAGCGTGGCGCAAATTGCGGACAGCTTGCAGCGCCAATCTTTCATTCGCCAGCGCGAGCATTTTTTATTGGCGGCGCGCTTGACGCGCTGGCAAAATCAATTGAAAGCGGGGAAATACCAAATCGCACCGCAGGCTTCGCATTTCGATTTATTGAAGCTGTTTCGCTCCGGCAAAGTCATGCAGCAGCGCGTGACTTTACCCGAAGGCAAGACGGCGGAAGATTTTGCGGAGATTTTGCAGCGCGAACTAACCCTTGATAAAGTTGGTTTTTTGAAATTGGTGGAAGACTCCTCCTTCGCGCGGCAATTGGGCGTGCCGGCCAAACGCTTGGAAGGCTATCTTTATCCGAACACCTATCATTTTTTTTGGGGTGCGACGCCGGGAGAGGTGATCACAGTCCTGGTGCGCGAGCTGCAAAAAAATTTGCCCGATTCTGTGCGCGCGCAAATCGCGGCGCGCGGCATGACGCTGCATCAAGCCGTGACGCTGGCCGCCATCGTCGAAGGCGAGGCCGTCATCGATAGCGAGCGTGCGGTGATTGCCGCCGTGTATCACAATCGCCTGCGCCAGGGCATTTTGCTGCAAGCCGATCCCACGATCCAATACTTCGTTCCCGGCCCGCCGCGCCGTTTGTTGCACCGGGATTTGGAAATTGCTTCGCCATATAACACCTACCGTTACCCCGGCTTGCCGCCCGGACCGGTGAATAATCCCGGCCTCAAATCCATTTTGGCCGTTTTGAATCCCGCGCCGGTGCAGTATCTTTACTTTGTCGCGCGCGGCGACGGTTCGCATCGCTTCAGTTACACTTTGTCGCAACACTTGCAAGCCAAGCGCGAGTTTGACGTGATCCGCGCGCAGGTTCGCCGCGCGCAACAACGAAAATCGCAGGAAACGGAAAGGGCAAAAAACTGAGCCGCAAAAGCTACACACATCTTTTGGAATCTTTGAACGAAGCGCAGCGCAGCGCCGTGGCGTGCGAGATCGGCCCGACGTTAGTGCTCGCCGGCGCGGGCAGCGGCAAGACCCGGGTTTTGACGCATCGCATGGCGTATTTGATCGAGAAGCACGGTGCGCCGCTGGCCAGCATTTTGGCGGTGACCTTCACCAACAAAGCGGCGCAAGAAATGCGCGAGCGCATCAGCCGTTTGCTCGCCGTGCCTTTGCCGCCCTCGTATGATTGGAACGGCCCGTGGATCGGCACGTTTCATTCCATTTGCGCGCGCCTGCTGCGCGCCGACGCCGATCGTCTGGGGTATTCGCGCCAGTTCAGCATCTATGACACGGAAGATCAACTGGCTTTGATTCGCCGCGTCATCGAAGAAGCAAAAATTCCCGCGGATCAAGTTGCGCCGGCCTATGCGCGGGCGTGCATTTCGCGGGCAAAGAATGCGTTCATTTTCCCCGACGATTTCGCGCTCGCGGCGGAAAGCAACCGCCAGGCGGCAGTGGCGGCGGTTTATCGCATTTATCAGCAGCGCTTGCAAGAAAACAATGCCATGGATTTTGACGATTTGCTGCTGCTGCCGTTGATTCTGTTCAAACGCGAGCCCGCGATTCTGGCCAATTATCAGAACCGCTTTCAGAATGTGCTGGTGGATGAGTTTCAAGATACGAATCGGGCGCAGTATCTTTGGCTGAAAGCGCTGGCCGGCAGCCGGCAAAATATTCTGGTGGTCGGCGACGACGATCAATCCATTTACAGTTGGCGCGGCGCGGATTTGCGCAACATTCTCGAATTTGAAGCGGATTTTCCCGACTGCAAAATTTTCCGGCTCGAACAAAACTATCGTTCGACCGGCAATATTTTAGCCGCCGCGCATTCGGTCATTGTCAACAACATGCACCGCATGGACAAAAAATTATGGACCGAGCGCGAAGCCGGCGAAAAAGTTTTGCTCGTCGCAGCCAACGATAGTTATCACGAAGCGCAAATTCTTTATGACAAGATCCGGGAAGAGTTAAGCGGGCACAACGGCGGCGACCGCCATTACGACCGCAGCTTTCGCGATTTTGCCGTGCTCTATCGCACCAATGCGCAATCGCGCTCGTTGGAAGACGTGCTGCGCCGCAACGGCGTGCCCTACACCATCGTCGGCGGCTTGCGTTTTTATGAGCGCAGAGAAGTAAAAGATATTCTTGCCTATTTGCGCGTGGTCGCCAATTCCGCAGACAGCGTCAGCGTGCGCCGCGTGATCAATTATCCGTTGCGCGGCATCGGCGAAGCCACGCTCGGAAAATTGGAAAGCTTTGCGCGCAGCCTGGGCCTCACCTTTTTCGAAGCCCTGGCACGCGCCGCCGAAGTGGCCGCGCTTTCCGCCGGACTGCGCGAAAAAGTGCTCGGCTTTCATCGCTTCATCAGCAAGTACATCACGCTCAAAAACCAGCTCTCGCTGCCGGAATGGTGCACCGCGATGGTCGATGAAACCGGCATCATTCCCATGCTTAAAAAAGAAGGCGCGCAGGAACGCATCGACAACATTCGCGAATTGTTAAGCGCGATCAACGATTTCTCCCGCCCAAAAGCCGGCGCGACCATCGAGAGCTTTTTGGAGTTAGTGTCGCTGGTGACCGACTTCGATCAATGGGATGACAAAAGCAACGCAGTCACCTTAATGACTTTGCACAGCGCCAAAGGCTTGGAATTTCCCATTGTTTTTATCACCGGATTGGAAGAGGGACTCTTCCCGCTGTTGCGCGAGGACACGAATGATTCTGATTTCGAAGAAGAGCGGCGCTTATTCTACGTGGGCGCGACGCGCGCGCAGGAGAAATTGTATCTTTGCTATGCCCAGGCGCGCGCCCGTTACGGCGAAGAGATTAGCCCGGCTTTGCCTTCGCGCTTTCTGAAAGAATTGGAGATGGAATTTATCCGCCACGACGCCGTGCGCAAACAACGCTTTTACGAAACCGATACGGCGCCCGATCCCGACGTGAGCATGCCTTATTACGAAGATGAATCGCAGGAAAGCGAGCCGGTGCGCGCAGGACGTTGGGTTATGCACGCCTCATTTGGCCGCGGCCGCATCGTTTCGGTCGACGGCAAGGGCGACAACTTGAAAGTCATGGTTGATTTTGAAAACCTCGGACCGAAAAAAATTTTAGTGAAATATGGCAACCTTCGGCTTATTTGATCAATTCAAAAGCGCCGTGATCGCGCTTTGCTTATTGCTTGAGCTTCTGTTCAACATGTCGCTCAGTCACGCGCAAACTTCTCCCGCCACAGACGATTTCCTCTACGCGCAAAAACTGTTCAAAGAAGGTTATTACGAGCTGTGCCTGGCACAGCTTGAAGCCTTTCGGCAGCGTTATCCCGATGCACAAGAGAGCGCAGAAACCTGGCGCATGGCCGGAGACGCGAATTTTGCCCTGCGGCGCTATGAAGCTGCCGCCACGGCTTTGCGCACGTTCGAAGTGCGTTATCCCTTTCATCAGAATATTGAAGCAGCGCGCTTCAAGCTGGCAGAATGCCTGGCAGCAAACGAACAAGCAGCAGAGGCCGCAAGCGCATACGAGCGGTTTTGGGCTTATCACCCCCGCGGCGAAAAAGCGCCGGCCGCGCAATATCAAGCCGCCTGGCTTTGGCAAAAGCTTGGTGAAACGCAAAAAGCGCGCGCCGCTTTGTATGCGTTGATGGAAAACTATCCCCAAAGTGAGCAACGGCTGCCGGCGCAATTATTGTTGTTGGAAAGCTTCGCGGCGGCCAACGAACATAGCCGCGCATTGCAGGAAGCCGATCGTTTATTTCGTTCATTTCCGCAACAGCAGCTTACGGCGCAAGCTTTTTTCATTCGTGGCCGCGCGCAAGAACAAGTCGGCCAATTGCAATTGGCGGAAGAATCCTATCTGGAATTGTTGAAAAAATTTCCCCAGAGCCCCTGGACCAGCGCTGCCAACGCGCAGCTGGCAGAGTTGCAATTCAACCGCGGCGACCTGGCCGCAGCTCTAACCTCGCTTGACAAAGCCGCGGCCGATACTTCCAATCGCAGCGCCAAAAACCACTTCGCCTGGCGCGGCGCGGAAATGCAATTGCGCGCCGGCAAAATCGCAGACGCAGCAACGGCCCTGCAAAAATTCGAAGCGGTGCCCTCTGACAGCGCGGCCAATTTGAATTACTATTTCACGCTGGGACAAATCGAAGAAGAGCAGGGAAATTTTTCCCAAGCCGCGGAGGCTTATCATCGCGTTACACTTTTTTCGGCCGCCCTCGAAAGCAAAAGCGATAGTGCGCAAGCGCAACCCGTTTCTCCGCGCCAGCGCAGTTTTTGGCGCGGCGCGCACATGCAAAGCGACCGCAAAAATTATGACGCGGCATTGCAGTTGAGCCGGCAATATAAAAGTGAATATCCTCGCGGCCAATTCCGCGACGCGCTATTGTTTCTTGAAGCCCGAATGCAGCACGAAGGCCACGGCGATCTCGCGCAAGCGCAGCGTTTGTACGACGAATTGCTCAATACTTTTCCGCGCAGCGCCTGCGTCGATGAGGCCCAATTCGAGCTGGCGAAAATTTACGAGGCCGCCGGCGAATTGAATATCGCGCGCTGGCAATGGCAACGTTTTTTGCGGCTCTATCCCGCCAGCGTTCACGCTGAAGCCGCACAGGCGCGGTTGCGTTTATTGACGGAATTTACCCCCGTAGATGCTCCCGGCAGCATGGCAGAAATCTCTTCGGCTTTATTAAAAATGCAGAGCGGCACGCCGCGTGAGGAAGTTTTGCTCGCGCTTGCACGTTTGCATTTCAACCGCCACGAATTTGAGGCGGCGTTGCGCCATTGCCGCCCGCTGAGGGCCGCCGAAGCAGCGCCGGAAATTTTGCGCGAAGCGCAATACCTCATGGGCGCAAGCTATTTCTCACTTCACGAAGCAGAGCGCCTGCGCGGCCGCGAGCAGCAGGCCTGGCGCGACAGCGCCAATTTCGTGTTGCACGCTTTGGCGAATGATCATGCTGCCGATCGTTTTTCTGCGGCCGCCGGAATAATTTTGGCACGCTTGAATTTTATGCCTCCTCCCCCGCCCACCACAGCGATGCTCGCGCGCGTAGATTCCATTTTCCAAAAGCACAGCGGCCATGCGGAATTGGAAGAATTGCGTTTGTGGGCCGCGGTCACCCGCAAGAGTTTGGCGGCGCCGCAAGACACCGCGGCGCAAGCCCGGGCTCAACGTGATTTGCTGCACATGGCAACACACGACAGTTCGCATCACCGCAACGCGGCCTGGTTTCATCTGGCTGCATGGTATTGGCAAAACGGCGATTCTCTCAACGCGCAACGCCATCTGGCGCAACTTGAAACCTCCCCGGTCAAAGATGTCCATCAAGCCCAGGGCCAATTGTTGAAAGCGCGCGGGCTGATGGCACAAAAGAAATACGACGCGGCCGCGGTCGAATTGAAAAACTTGCGCGAGCGTTATTTTTACAGCGCCCTTGCCGATTCCGCGCACGCGTTGCTGTTGCGGGTTTTCATTCTTTCCGGCCGCACTACGGAAGCTCTGCAAACGCTGGAGGCCGCGGCTTCGTTGGCGCAAAATTCCGGCGACGGCATGGCCTGGACGCGCGCACAGGTGTTGGAATCCGCCGGAAATTATGCGCAAGCCATTCAATCATATTTGCGCTTTTTGGAAACGCACCCTCAGGCTCCGGAAGCGGCCGCCGCCTTGCTCGCGACCGCGCGCCTGACCTGTCGCGCCGGCGCGGTTCAGCTCGCCAGCGGTTACTACGAAGAATGTTTGCGCCGTTTTCCCGATACCGATTACAGCCACGAAGCGCGTTTGCGTTTGGCGGAAATTAAATTTGATCGCAACGATTTTGTGAATGCGCGGCCGTTGTTTCTCGAAGCCTACAATGAAAAACCCAACGGCCCCTTTGCCCAAGAAGCGCTGAAAAAATTTATCCTCTCTCTTTATAAAACCAAAAACTCCGGCCAGGCAGAAACCGAAAGTAAAAAATTCGAAGAGCTGTTTCCCGACGACCGCGATCGTATTGCCGAGCTGCAATATGCCGCCGGCGAGGCCGCGCTGGAGAATAAAGATTTTGCCAACGCCGAGCGCATTTTTAAGAAGCTTCGCGATTATCGCGATACGCCTTCGGGCATTCTGGGTGACTACGGCTTGGGCAAAGCGCTGCTCATTCAAACCAAAACCGAAGAGGCGCTGGAGACCTTGACCGCCATCCCCCGGCGTTATCCCAATAACCCTTTTCTGCCGACCGTATATTTGGGTCTAGGTGATTTTTATCAAGCGCAGAAGCAATTCGACAATGCCCTCGCCGCGTTCAACAAGGTGGTGCAAGATTCTTCATTCGACAATAATTATCGCGTCGCGGTGCGTTCTTTGATCGACGTTTACGATCGCATCAATCTCAAAGACCGCGCGCTGGCTTTGGCGCGCCATTACGTCACCCGCTTTCCCGACGATGCGAAAACCGTCGACCTGCAAATCAAAATCGGCATGCTCTTGATCGACCTCGCGCAATTCGACGATGCTATTGCTCAACTCAAACGCCTCAAACCCTTTGCCGATGCCGCCACCGAGCCAGAGATTCAATATTACATCGGCAAGTCTCACATGAACGCCGGACGTTTCGAATTGGCGATTTCCGAATTGCTGCGGGTCAAATTTTTTTCAAAACCGACGAAGTTGCCGTGGGACGTGATTGCATTGTATGATTCCGCGATTTGCTACGTGCGCCTGAACAATTGCGCCATGGCGCGCAAGCTGTTCCAACAAATCGTGCGCGAGCAGGGCGCGGCCAGCGAGTTTGGACGATTTGCCAACGTCAAAATTTCGGAATTGGGTTCATCGTGCGCAGAAACGAACTGAGTGGAGATTGAAGAGGAAGAATCGAATTCCTCGTCAAAAACAATGCGCTTGCATTTTCCATCTGAGGATACGACATTGTATGTATAAATCGCCAAGTTATTGTTCAGAATTCAAGACTGAGTGAATACCGATGATCAATATTATGTTTGAAGCCGACGACGTTGTTTTGAAGTTCCCGAAGCAATTAGTTTCTTCAATGCTGTTTTCGCAAACATTGCCGGGAATAATTCCTTTCGCATTGCGTAATTATTGACAAACGCCATATGTCCTCGTTTCCAAAAAATGGCCGGCTTGAACCTGCTGTGCTGGATCAGGAAGATCGCGCGGCGATTGCCGCAGTTTTAAGCGGCGACCGCCAGGCCTATACCCGAATCGTGCAAAAATATCAGCGCCCCATTTATGCGGCCTTGCGGCGTTTGGTGCGGCAGCATGAAGACGCGGACGATCTGGCGCAAGAATGCTTCGTGCGCGCCTATCAGCACTTGCACGAATTTGATTTGAATCGTTCCTTTTATCCGTGGCTGTATCGCATTGGGATCAATTTGGCCATCAGTTTTATGCGCAAGCGCAAGCGCCATTCGGCGGTGGACAGCCTCGAGGTTTTCCCCACGGCCGAAGGCAATCCCGAGACCCATGCGCAGGCGTTGGAATTTTATCATGCGCTGGAAGAGGCGATTGCCAGGCTGCCGGCGGAGCAGCGCGCGATCTTGTTGCTGCGCACGCGCGAGGACATGAGCTATCAAGAAATGAGCGAAACGCTCGGCATTGAAATCGGCACGGTGATGTCGCGGCTGGCGCGGGCGCGCGAAAAATTACGCGCGTGGATGCGGCCGCATTTGAATGCACGCGCTGAGAAAATTTGATCATGAACAGAAAAAATCATATTACCTGCGGCGCCGCCCTCGAATGGATTCATCTGTTGCTGGACGAGCAGTTGCAGCCGCTCGAGCATCAAAAGCTGCTGGCGCATTTGCAAAGCTGCGCCAATTGCAGCGCCGCCTATCGCGAATTGAGCTTGATTGAAAACGCGCATACGGAATTGGACCAGCCTCTCGCCGCCATTCCCGGCGGTTATTTTGAGGAACTGCCCGAACGTGTGCTGGCGCGAATGGCCCAAGCGGAAGCGCGTTCCGGCCGCACTTTCTCTTTGCCCAAACCGCAACTGCCGAAGGTGGCATTGCCCGGCTGGCTGCAGCAGTTTATTTTTGGCCGCGGCAAATATGCGCTCGCCTTTGCGGCCATGGCGATGCTGGCGTTCATCGTCACGCGCGAGCTGCGCCAGGATTTTTCACCCGAAGGAATAGGGCTGCAGCAAACACCGGCTGAAACTCCACCGGCTTTGCAAGAGCCGGCGGCTTTTTCTTCCAGCCCGATGGCAGAACAATCCCAACAAGCAGCCGCGCCGCAGCTCAAATCAAACCGTGAGCTTGAAACTAACCTGGAGACAGAAAAACTGCCTCCCTCTTCAATTGCTCTTGCCCCTCAAAATGAAACTTTTTTAAGCGACGCTCAAGCCGATGGCGGTGCGCCGGGGCGGCAAGACCTTGCAACAGAACCGGAAGAAGAGGCGCAAATCGCGCAATCGTTAGAATCCGAAGTCGATAACGAGCGCGTTGAGTTGGGAGATTCAGTGCGAATTGGTTTGTATCGATCATCTTTAGCACAACTGCAAAACGTTCGCGTCGAAGATTCTGCAAAATCTGTTTTGTCTCGATCTTTCGCCGAAGACGCGGCGGGCGAGAATAAGCCTGCAAGTTTATCGCCGCCCGCCAATGCGGGTGAAGGCACTGCTGCTGCAGCACAATCGTACTCTGCGGAGGAGCGCACGTCCAGAGCACTACGCGCCGTCTCTTCCGCACCGGCAAGCGCTGCGCTTTTCGAGCAGACCGGCGCACAAGCTCGGCAGGCGCCGACGGAAGAACGCCGCCGCGAAATTTGGCAGGAGTTTCTCAAAAATCAGCCGGATTCCATTCATTATCGTCTGGCCGTCGCGCAGATCGCCAACAGTTATGCCGGTGAAATCGACAGCGCCAGCATTCAGGCGCAAATGGAAGAAGCTTTTCAATTTTATGGCGCGATGGAATCTGTGTTGCGGCTGCAATGGAGCGGGGAAGCTTATGCACGTGAACGCGCACGCGTGGAGGGCCTTTTGCGTTGGAAAAAAACGCCGTAGCAGTAACCTCTCTGTCATCCTGTAAGGAACTTTTTAAGCATTGAGCACAGTGCTCAATCTTAGGTGTTGACTTTAAAATTAACTTTGTCTAAAATTCCGAATAAGTATAACTTATTCGGAATATGTTCCGAAATGGAAATTATTCAGAGATTACTCAAAATCGAATTGCCCTCCAGGCAATCGGCGTTTTTGTGGGGCCCTCGCAAAACCGGCAAATCTACTTTTTTAAAAATAAATTTTCCCGCCAGCGTGGTGTACGATTTTCTCAAAACCGAAGTGTTTCTCGAGCTTACCAAACGCCCAAGTTTGTTGCGGGAGCAACTGCTGGCCATGAATCACAAGCAATTGCAATCTCCCATCATTCTGGATGAAGTGCAAAAAGTTCCGCAAATACTGGACGAAGTGCACTGGTTGATCGAAAACGAAGAGCTGCGGTTTATTCTCTGCGGCTCAAGCGCGCGCAAGCTCAAACGCGGGTTGGGTAATTTGTTGGGTGGCCGGGCCTGGCGATATGAAATGTTTCCTTTAGTTACTCCAGAACTTGAAAGCGTGGATTTGCTCAGAGCCTTGAATCACGGCATGATTCCTTCCCATTACCTGCAGGATGATTACAGAAAATCCTTGCAAGCCTATGCGAGAGATTATCTCAAAGAGGAAGTTTTCGACGAAGGTCTGACCCGAAACCTTCCTGCTTTCTCCAGATTCTTCGATGCCATGGGTTATTCTCACGGCGAGCTGGTGAATTACTCGAACATTGCACGCGATTCCGGTGTCGATTCCAAAACGGTCAGGGAGTATTATCAAATACTCGTTGATACGCTGTTAGGCCGGTTTCTCCCCCCTTTCAAAAAAAGGCAATCCCGGCAAGTCATCGGAACGACGCCTAAGTTTTATCTGTTTGATGTCGGAGTAGCAGGCGCTATTACCGGACGCCGATTGAATCAGGAAAGAGGCGAGCAATTTGGAAGAGCACTGGAGCATTATATTTTGATGGAAATCGTCGCCTACAATGCGCTGCATGATCTGGATTTTGACGTAGCCTTTTGGCGCACCAAAACCGGCTTGGAAGTGGATTTCGTGCTGGGCGGCGGTGAAGTCGCTATCGAAGTCAAAGGCTCATCTCGTATAGATAAAACTGATCTACGGCCCCTTCGTGCTTTTATCGAAGAATTCTCTCCGCGCCAAGCTGTGGTTGTTTGCACTGAAAGAATCACACGGATTCACGAGGGGATCATGATTATGCCCTGGCGCAATTTTCTTGCTGATTTATGGCAGGGAAAAATCTTGCGCTGAGGCCCGAGCTACATTTCTTTTCCTTCCGCCAAAATCACTTTCACAATCGTTATGCTCTTTCCAAAACTGTATCAATCCCGCAACGGCCAATTTCAATTCTGCACTTGAGACAGTTTTTTTCTGAAATACAATTCTTGCAGCAGCTTCGCCGCGTGCAGCCTTGCCGCAAATATTGGGGATACCGCTTCCCGTCTTTGCACTTCTGCGCTTCAAATAATTTTATTGCAAGCGTGAATGCGGCACAGCGCTTGCAATAATAAAAGGCGTAGCACGAAGTTGCTGTAAGTCAGGAAGACGAGGCAACGATAAGCGTCCGCAGCGCATCGTGAACAACGGCAGGCAGAATAGGTTGCTTTGAAGAATTGCGGGATAGGAGATCTTCAATTTTTTAACACGACAAAGCGGACGCATTTTAAAACGTCATCAACGTCTGTGCTCAAAGCAGACGATGAAATAAATGTGGCTCCCCCTCACAGCCAAGAGGCTCGGGTCGTAAGACTCGGGCCTTTTTTATTGTAAACAGAGTTCCATGATGTCTCCTATAGTCTCATCTCAAGCCTTCACAACTTTAGCCTAGAAATTTTTCATGCACGGTCAAGAAGCAACTTGCAGATCAGAAACGGTTATTGCAAAAGCGGAAGAAGAATCTTCCAAGCCGGGCAATGTCATGACGGCGGCCGGCTCTGCTTCTTCCTGCTTCACGGTCACGCGCAACGCGTGCAGACCATGCATACCTTGCAAATCTTCCAATTCAAAATTTTCCAATGACGGCATCAAATAACCGGCAGCCTGCAAATACTCGAGGTATTCGCGATACTCGGCCGCTTCTTTGGGCTGGGAATAAACGATCGCAATTTTACCCGGCTGCGTCAGGCGTTCGCGCGTGCCTTTGATCACGGCTTTGTCGATGCGCTTTTTCATGATTTCATAACGCACGTTGTAGGCGCCGTCGACGTCGAATTTTTTTTCATCGTAGCGAAAGCGGATGGACAGCGGAATGTTTTGCACCAAAATCAAATGCGCCATTTCGAGGGGCACGGCGAGCTGATTTTTGAGGCGCTCGACGCGGCGCGCGACGCCGCTGATCAACATCAACTGCCACAAACGCAGGTTGCGCAAATACAGCGCGTCGAACTTGCCGTTCTCCACTAACGAAGCGCCGATGTACATGCCGTGCTCCACGCCGTCGCTTTTGTACTTTTCGAAATAATGCGGGAACATCTTTTGCGCCTGTTCCTGCTCTTCGTCAATGTATTGCGAAATGGTCTCATTGAGCTGCATCACGCTAACGTCGAAATCCTTGCGGCGGCGGTATATCACGCGGTGTTGCGGGTCTACGGCCGCGCGATAGGCCTCGATTTCGCCGCGCATCTCTTTGCCAAATTCCTGCAACTGCTCGAAATAGGGCTCGATCTCGCGGTGCAGAAAATCCAGCACGGAGGATTCATCACCGCTGCTCAGGCCGCCTTCCAAACGCTCGATTTGTTGGTCCATGTTAAAATCCAGCTTGGACAAGAACGGCAGTTTTTTGTGCTGCAACGCCAGCCGGAGGATATGCTGCGCCGCGCGCAATTGCTCCAATAGATCGGTGCGAATGGCCTCGTTGCGGCGCGTGGACGAGCCGCGAATGTCGGAGACGCCGAACAGTGGAAACACTTCTTTGAAGACGATGCTTTCCATTTCCGCCATCACGTTGTCGCGCTGGTGCTGCAAATAATTCATTGCGGCCCGGCGGAAGCGCCACTCTACCGCGGGATGGATGGCGGTGCATTGATTTTTGATTACCGCCTCGATGCGATCGTTCAATTCGTCGAGGCTGCGCTTGATCGCGATGCCCAAAATATTGAAGACCTCGCGCAGCTTGAAGATATTGACGGCATTGATATCGCCGGGGTTGGGCGACCCCAGCTCCAAAAGTCCGATCATCTGCTTATCATGGTGCAACGGCGCAATGAAAATATTCTTGATGCCTTGTTGCAGAATTATTTCTTCCACCTCCGTGCGTGTGGCATGGGCCGCAAGATCTTCGATGATGACGTGCTCGCCGTTTTTGATGGCCTGCTCGTAAGCCGACCCGGCATAGGAAGAGCATTTGTAACGGCAGCGGTCGCCCAGAATGAAACTTTGTCCGATTTTTCTTCCCTGTTGTTGCAACAAATTCGATGCCCCCGGAAGCCCCGCGAGGCCAAGCAACAAATCCGGACGTTGCAGCAAAGCGCGGAGTTTTTCCTGCAAACGCTGGAATTTGAGCGGGGAAATCAGCGCGTCTTTTTCCAACAAATCATTTTTAAGCGAAGAAAGAATTTCCTGGTCGCTGACGTCCACGGCATTGAACACTGCGAAGCCGTGAAACTGGAAAACTTCCGGCGGCAGAAGCTTTTTCCAAATCTGCAAATTGCGCGGGTTGGCCAGGAGCAGACGTTTATCCTCCGCCGACAACTGCGGCAGCGGTTGCACGTGCTTGATCTCGATAAAACGCATGTCAATATGCAGGCGATAATAGCGCGGCAGCATGGTCACCGGGTCATGACAAGTCAAAATAATGGGATAATCAAAACCGGTTTCGACGCCGTAAAATTTTCTGAGAATAGCCGAATAGGCGTTCAACACTTTTCCCATGAACAATAGCTCGGGATCGAGATTCACCCCGACACTGAAGCCGCCATCTTTGAGAATTTCCATCTGCACAAATTTGGGCGTGGCGTAAAATGAACGCATTTGAAAAGGAACAATCGCTGCGCTGCGCATCTCTTTCCAAAAAGCCGGGGAAATGACCAAGCTCATCAACTGGTCGACCAGGCGGCGGTGTTTTTCGATAACGCTCAAATCCTGGATCACGCCTGCCAATTCCGGTGCCTGCTGCAGCTCCTCGCGAATCTTTTGGACGAGTGCAGTCTTGATCGGGTCGCCGTCTTCATCGTACTGATTCCAATAATCGAGCAGCGGCTTCAAAGTCAAAAAAGTTTCAAAGAGGAAGGGCGGCAATTGGTCCGGGCTAAATTTTCTGTTGGCAGCGGCTTGGCCCCGGCCATTGAGGTTATTTTTAGGTAATGACATATGATAATTGCGTCATGGGGTCGCTTGCGGCGAGGGTTCCTTACTTTCCGTGTTTTTTCAATAATCTTGGGATACAAACCTTACAACATTTTCACCCGCTTAACACTTCAGAACATAGCTTTATTTCGCCAAATAATCAAAGTGATTTTACGATTATAACAAATGCCTCGTGCCAGTATTCATTTCTTCGCAGAGCAGAAGCTCGGGTCGGATGGGTTCAAGGTGGGCCAACGAATTTCGCATTTCCCAGAGCCGTTCCACCAATAGCCGCATCTCAGTACGAGGTTTAACTTTTTTTGTCAAGAAGAGATGCCAGAGGTGCCCGATCTCTAGATCGTTTGGGTCATTGATCGTCGCAGACTGTATTTGAAAAGGCCCTCTGAGTTGGTCTTTCAGCTCGGCAAGAATATCCTGCCTTTTTTCTTCGATCATGGGAAACAAAACACTGATCTCTGCGCTCCAAATACGCCGCTTGATTTCCTCCTCCCTCGAAGCATTGTGAACCAAAGCCGCCGAATGAAATTTTCCCCTGCCATCTATAGTGTCATATACGCCGCGCAGCCAGGATTGTGCAGTCTCTTTTTGATCAAAATCATTCCAGCCTCGCTCCCGGGAAATTTCACGCAGCGCCGGAAGTGGGCTAAGGATGTTTTCAATGTTTTCGTCAGCGAAGCGAACAGCAACGTTCGGATCCCACAATGCGAGGCCTGCAGCGATGGCAACAGCTATGCGCTTTTGTAAATTCGGCAGAGGTTTGCCTTGAAAAAAATGATAAACGAAGAGAAACATATCCAAGCTGTCCACTTTGCCTTGCCAAGGATGGTATGCGAGATAAGTGTCTTGAGGCGGCAAATTTTGATCGACGGCCAGTTCTCCAACTAATGGCAAACAAAAAACCGTCCTTTCCAATGGTCGGCGTTTACTGCAGACGTGTTGATATTCTTGGAGAAACTCTTTCCATTGCGGCCATGATGAAGTGGTCATTCCCTCCAGCCAGATAACTTTTCCGCAAAAAGATTGCTCTTTGGCGAGCGTTTCCACGTTTGGGATCACATACGAAGGGGTATCGGGGATGAAATAAGAAAACAGAAAATGTAGCGGGTACTCCTCTGCTTGAGGTAGAAGGGGTGGATAGCTCCAATGCAAGTCTTGAGTGGAAACGGCGAGGGCATCATGCAGTCGGTCTGGAAAATATTCCGGCAAAAGTAAGAGGGCGTTTTTTCCGGCGCGAAGATCGTCGGCGATGCGAGCAAGATAACGTGAGGGGCCGGGAAGCTGCCACCAAAAAGTATTCACCGCGCATCACTTTCCAATAGTTTTCAGTAACCACGCCACCACCGGATCGAGACGCCAAACCGCTTCTTCACCGCCACGACCTGCGAGATTGAGCAATTCCGCCCATTCAAGAGTTTGCAGCAGCTTGTCTTGTAGCGCAAAGTCACTCTGCAACTCCAGCAAATCTTCGGTTGAGGGTGTACCCAAATCTGCCAACTCCTTCAAAACTTCCATGACGCTTTTTTCCTCAAGGCCGAAGGCTTTCTTTATCTCCTGAGCAAAGTTTGGTTCTTCGCTCAAGGATTTTCTGAGATTTTTCAGAGAAGTTTGCCAGCTCGAGGGATTTCGTCGCGTGCTCTCGTAAAAGCGGCGTAAAAGATAGGGCCAATTACCAGTGGCTTCAAAAATCTCGGCTCGAATAATCTGCTCGTTTGGAAATTGGCAATCATCCAACCATTGCCGCAGTGCAGCATCGTGCCATAGCTGCAGGTTAAGAGTAGACACACCTTTTGCCCTCAAACGCTCTCGCGTTCTGAAATCTCCGCTCACTAACTTTCGGGCGATTTGTGGATTTGTCACAAACACAATACGTACGATCTTGGTTGGAGAGCGCCGCGAAGCTACCCATTGCTGGGCTTGCTCCACCCAACTTAACCCCCATGTACAAGTGGGCATAACCAACGCCAATGTAATACCATCTTCTTGGCGGTCCGATAAGTCGTTCAAATGAACGGCAAAACCTTCAGCGTCTGGTATGCCATTGAGGTGAACTACGAATTTTTTTCCAAAAGCGGCTTCAACGAAAAGTGGTAGATCACTCAACCCAGCAGCCTCACAGCCGAAAATGACGGAAACCCCGTGCTCTCGTTTGCGGAACTCTTCTTCCTGCTGCGCAGTCAACGGGCTGCGCCGCGAGGCATCTGCCAACGAAAGAGTTGATCTAAAACTAGAGGGATCATACTTCAGACGTGTCTCGCGCTTTTTCTGCAATTGCGCTTTAATCTGGTCTTGTGTTCCTAAAAGATAAACGATATTCGGACTCCTGAGGGTATAATCTCGGCTGACTTTGCGCAGAACGCCGAGTCCAACCATTTCGTCAAGAAGAACGCCTATGTCATAATAATTGGAGCTTTCACGAAAGCCTTCCGGCCACCACTTTAGTGCTTGTCCCTCAATCCAACTAACTGAGAACCCTTTTGCCAGGCCTGCCCAGTTATCTTCAAAGAAACCGTGCGCAATGACGTAGGCTAGGACTTCGTAACTTTTATCAAGCTGGAGTGTCCAATCAAAACGTTGTCGAATGTCTTTGCGCAATTCTTCTTTGCGATAAACATCATCGACATGGCGTGCAGTGATGATATATGGAGGCGTTGTTTTGGGATCGAAGATAAGTGAATTAGGATCAGCCACATGCCGAAGCAATTCATTACAAAATAGCTGGATCAAGCTGGGATAGTAATTGGTATAAGCCAGGATTCGCGTGACCAAATCAGGAGATTCGAAGCGAAAACCAAGGCTCATTAAGGGGCGCTCGATGAGCTCGCGAGCTGCTTTCGCCTGCCCGTTTTCCAGCAGCGGCCCAATGCATATTGGGGTGCCACCTTTCGCCAAAGGGTGATTGACTTCGGTAGTTGTACGCTGGACATCATGCAAACCGGCAAATACCACTTTGAAGCGGCCAGCGGTTTTTTCCATGAGATTTTGAAGGCGTGTGGAGCGCCGAAATCTGTCGTTGCCGTCGGACTCCAAAAAACGGTCGGCTTCATCCAGCAACAAGAGTATTCGCCGGCGTTCATCTTCCTCCAGCCAAGTGTGCAAGCGGTCCAGAAGCGTTTCTTCATGCGTGTGTTGAGGTAAATTGTCAGGCAGAACGGAAAATTTCTTGAATTCTATGAGCAACAAATTCCAAATGGCATCGATTGGGTGTTTGTAGGCAATTTCATGGGCCTTCAAATCCAACATTACTGCGATTCTTCCTTGCTCGGGTTTGTGAAATGAGCGCTGGACTTCACGCAGCAGAACTGTTTTGCCGAGTTGCCTACCACCATAAAGAAAACAAGATCCTGTTTGGCGGACAAGTGCATCGCGCTCAGGCTCACGGCCAAAAAACATTTCGGTAGGCAAGAAGCCGCCCGTCGTCACGTACGGTTCCAAGAAGGTGAAAGGCAGAGCGCAACGAAACAAGCTCACTAGACGTTGATAACGTGGCCTACCGCAAAGATAAAGAAGCAGAAGGTCGTCGATCACCAGGAACGTGCGCCGGCGCTCGCGGCACATTCGGCCTAGATTTCGGCGCTGCTGCTCCGACATGAACCCGAAATATAGAACCACAACGGGCGCAGTGTCTAGTGAGGTTTCCCCTATTTCATTTATCAATTCCAATTCAGCCGGCCGCCGCCAAACGCATAACACGCGATAAGAACCATTGGCATTCGAGCCGTAAACCGGCACGGGACAAAGTTCTTTATCCGCCAGCGGCGCAGTTTTGAGTTCAATCCAAGTACGGTCACCTTTCGCATTGAGACCTGCATCCTGGAACGTGAATCCGAAATGATTAAAAATGGTTTGAAGGGATTCTTTTCCTATGGAGCGTGTTTTCGCGGCCGTAAACCACGCTTCCAGGAACTCCGTCGTTTCTAGCGCTTCTTCCCGCGAAATTACGATCGGGCCTACTTTAATTTCGGATGAATGGCCTTGGGCACCATCCCGAACCGTATTCACGATTTTGAGCGGTTCCCATTTCTGCACCGGCGATGAGTGGTTGATGAAGGCCGCGATTTCACGAAATTGATGCGGAAAGAACGCAGCGAAAAGATCGTCGGGCGTATCCATTTCTGGAAGAGGCTGGTTCTTCATTAACATATCAATATACTCGTTCGCGGTGGAGGCATCGCCTTTTTCCAACAAGCGCAGAATGCGTTCATTCTCGACGGGTTTAGCCAGCATCTTGGCTTGCATGGAATCATCTGTTAGCCGTTGACGGATACGCTCAATCTCCACTTGGCGTTTGGAGTGCACTTTGTTATGAATGTCTATGAGTTGATCGCGCGCTGCTTTGAAACGTTGGATCTCCGGCATGGCCAGTTCCAAAGTTTCAAGGTCGGCATTATACCCCAAGCGTTCCTGTTCTTTGATGAGATCGTTCAGCACTGCTTCTTCGAGATACGTTCGTGTTTCATCAATATGACGCTGCAGAGCATTCCGGCATTCACGCAGGCTTTTCTCGCGTTCTCGTTTAAGCTCCTCAAGCTTGACTGCATCGTATCCCCGCATTTCGAGGTAAGTTAGGAGGCGCGCAGTTCCTTCATGGTCCTGAAGCTCACACCGATAGCGCAAAGCGCGATTCCAGTCTTGCATGCCTTCAGCAAGCATGCGAAGAATGTTTTCAACAACCTCGTTCTGATCTGAAACTTCCGGCTCCCAGTTTTCGTTCATGCGTAGTGAAGTTCTCAGCAATTCCGCATGCAACACATGCTTCGAATCGGACTCATCTATCGGGAGATCGCTTTCAGGATCAAAAAGCGCGCGGATGTTTTCCACTGCTCGACGACCGGGGGCAAGGCTGCTGAGTAGCACCAGTGAAACAGATTGCGACGCTAACTGGTCGAATTCCCGCAAAACTTCCTTTTGCTGATCCCAGATTTCCTGCCGGACTTTTTGCGCTTGTTCTTGTAAGAAACCTTTGGGCTGGTCCGGTCGAGATTCTTGAAGATTGATCCAACGACGGACGAAATCAATCGCTTCGTGAGTCAGGTTCAGAATCTGTGCCAAGGCACGTGCGGTGATTTCATCGCCATCGCCGCGCTTTCGCACTCGTAAACGGTCGATACGATTCACTTCATCATTGATTTTATTATCGTCGGACCATTTTTCTACTTCTTTGCGTGCAGAATCGAGAAGGCTACGGTCATTTTGCCGAACGTAGGACAACAGCTTATCGATAATTTGCTTGGATTTCAGCATGTGCATCCAAACGAAAGTTGCTGGCGCAAATGCAAGCTTTTTGTGAGAAGCTGCCTGCAGCCATGCCGTTGCTTCTTTTTGCAAGGATTGCATAATCGCCTGCCACGCGGCCTGGCCTTTGACTTTTTTCAAGGCCAGCGGATCGAGCGGATGGCGATAATCGCCGTATTTGGCAATTGCTTGGCAATATGGATAAAATTTTTCCAACCCTTCGACGTTCAGCGGACGCAAAATGTGCGCGGCCTCCGTAATGGGTGCCAGCAGAGCTGGTCGCAAGGCCGAAGCCGCTAACAGCAATTCAATCGCTTCATGCCATTCTTTAGACGTAATCTTTTTTAGCCACTCTTCGTTGAACTCCAAAAAATCTTCCCGTAAGCGACGCGCGATTTCGCCATTGGGATAGCGAACATATTGCGACAGCGCCAGAGACCTGATCAACCAAGCCGGAAGGTGTGGCTCTAAATCGGGATATTGCCTTTCCAAACCTTGTGCGAGGTGGTAAGCCGCGCTGAGTTGATTATTTAAAATCAATAGCCAAACCAAATCACGAAGACCCGGACCGCGCTCTGTCGGTGGAGCTTTTAAAATAGTTGCTGCCAACGAAGCCGGATCCGAATCAGACGATAAAGGTTCAGAAAGCCTGGATATTTGCGCTGGGGTTGATAGCGGCAAAGGTGCGGGGCTCCTTTCCGCTTTCGAAGGAACAAAGAGCCGGGAAGAAATGGCTGGCGCGGTGGAGGTTTTTCGGTTTTCTAAAGACTGATTTTTGACACTCTCTATATGCTGGGGAGGAATCTTCGGATGCTTTAGCGGAGTTTCGGAAGGAGCCGTAAAGGCCTTGCCAGTAATTGCAGCGTTGTCATCACTAGATTTTTGCTCTGACTGTGCTTGTGCTTCTGTCGCGACTTTAATCTCCATTTTTTCAGGTTGAGGATACGCTTGTGGAGACTCTTCTGCAGTCCCATCGGGTTGTGGCGATGAGACTTTTTTATCTTCATCATTATTTGGCAGCGAAGTGAATTCCGGCAAAATTATCAACCGGCCTCTGATCACCTGAACAGTAAGCTCATCGCCGAAGGCTTGTTCGACAGTTTTCTTTAAATGCATCCACCGTTCGTCATCCAACCGCTCGTGATCCTGAATCAGCGTCAATAGTGTTTCAAACGGCTGCAATTTTTCCACCAATCTTTGTGATTCGGTCGTGAACTCAAAATTTTCATCCTTTTCGAAAATAGTATATAAAATCCGCGCATCCTCATGCACTTTTTGAAGAGGCAAAAAATCCTTTTGCTCACGAAGAGAGATGGCAAACACACGGTTCAGAATCTTAAAAGCTCGCCAGCGCATTTCTTCCGTTTGAGTTCTTTTCTGTAGCGCTTCAGCGCATGCCTTAAGCACAACTTCGCAATCCTTTAAGCAGGCCGGTTCCGCGGGCAATGTCGCAAGAAACGACGTGTTCAGGGATTGGCTGTATTTAAAAAGCGAGACGCTAAATTCGATGAAATGTTCTTGGGCAACGGTGAGTTTTTCAACAAGTTGGTGGGAAGGCAAGGCACCGTGATTTTGAAGCTCTTGACCTGCTTGAAATAGCAATAAACTCAATTGCGAGAATTCGCCATGCAACGAAGCAAGTCGTTGTCTCAATTCCTCATGTTTTTGATCCATATTACACCCCGGAGGTGGCATAAGAATAGCCGGTGAGAGTAATTAAAGTCAATGGAAAATCGGAAAAAGCTAAAGTATCGTTCCCAAGAAAAGAATACCCACATTTCTTTGCATTTGCTGAAATAAGGAATCTTTAACTCCGAAAAACAAAAATGGCACTCACTAAAAGCGCCATTTCGAAGTAAAACGCGTAAATTTCAAAATCAGTGGAGCTGACCGGGATCGAACCGGCGACCTCTTGAATGCCATTCAAGCGCTCTCCCAACTGAGCTACAGCCCCCTTTTGATCGAGTCGAATAATAAGAAATTCAGCCCCTAAAAGTCAAGGCTATTTTCCCATTCAATTATTTCATTGCTGCCACGTTGTAGCTTGAGGCAAAGAGCGATTATGCCGGCGCGCAGCGCTCGAAAATAATGCCCAAGCCTTCAAGCGTCAAGTTGGGTTCGATGCGCTCGACGGTTTGGAGATGCGGCATCAAAACCGTAGCCAGCCCGCCGGTGGCGATGATTCTCGTGTTCTCCCCCAGTTCTTGTTTCAATCTCCGATTCAAGCCATCGACAATTTCCACGCCGCCAAACATCAAGCCGGATTGAATGCTGGTTTCCGTGGTGCGGCCGATGAGGGCGGGCGGAAATTGCAATTCGACTTTGGGAAGCCTGGCAGCGGCTTGATGCAAAATAGCCGCGGTGGTTTCCGGGCCGGGCGCGATGATGCCGCCCAAATATTCCGCTTGCGCGGAAACGCAATCAAAGGTGGTGGCCGTGCCGAGATCCACGATCACCAACGGCCCGCCGAACCGTTCAAATCCGGCAACGGCATTGCACAAACGATCGGCGCCGACTTGCTGCGGATTGGCATAAAGAATTTTGATGCCTAACGGCAATTGATGGGTGACGTTCACCAACGGCACGCGCAAGCGATTCTTCACCACCCGTTCGAAAGCCGGAGTCAAGCTTGGCACCACCGAACCCAAAGCGAAGCCGTCGATTTGCCTCCAGGCAAAACCTTCCGATTCCAACAGCATTTTAAGCAGAATCCAAATTTCATCTTCCGTGCGCATGATGCGGCTGTTCAAGCGCCAGTTCGCTTTCAGCTCGCGCTTTTCCAAAAGGCCGATGGTGATATTGCTGTTGCCGATATCTGCAACGAGAATCATCGCTCGCTCCCGTAAGATTGGATTGGCATTACCGAACTTGATCGTCAAAACCGTCTGAAGTCATCATGTCATTCTGGAAGAATCAGATTGTGTGAAAACGTCATTGCGAGCGGAGCGAAGCAATCTCTAACTCCAATACGTGCACGCACCGGGATTGCTTCGCTGCGCTCGCAATGACAAATTCGAACGTTTTCACACATCTGAATCTTTTTAAGCATTGAGTAAAATGTCCAAATGGAAAGTATTCCCATTACAGAAAAATTTACTTCGGCAAGGTAATCTCCCCCGCGGCAAAAAAGCGCAAGTCGCCGGCGGGCATGCGGAGAATCAGCTCACCGCCTTCGCCGATGCCGGCAAAGACACCGGTGGTTGTTTCCTGATTTGGGTGATGAGGCGCGGGAGTCACCGCAACGTTTTGGCCCAGGGCCGGACAACGATTGCACCATTTTTCCACCAGCGCGGGAAGTTTATCCGGCAAATCTTCAAACAGGTTTTGATCGAGGGCCTTCATCAGTTTGACAAAAAGGGTTTGCCGGTCCCACATATTTCCGCTCGCTAGCAACAGAGAAGCCGCCTGGCCGCGCCATTCCGAAGGAAAGTCATCGTAACGGTGATTGACGTTCACGCCCACGCCCGCGATAATACCTTCGATGCCCGTGGGCGAGATTTGCGTTTCGCACAAAATGCCGCAAACTTTTTTGCCTGAGATCAACACGTCGTTCGGCCATTTTACGGCGCATTCCAAATTGCACGCTTGCGCCAGCGTATCCGCAATCACTGCGGCAATGGCCAGCGATATCAACCCGATCTTTTCCGTTTGCAATTGCGGGCGCAATAAAAAAGAAAACCACAGACCCTTTGCCGGAACCGAATGCCAGCGCCGGCCCAAACGCCCGCGGCCGGCGGATTGTTCATCCGCAACAATCACCGTCCCCTCTGCGGCCCCGCGCCGCGCCAGCCTTTTGAGAAATTCATTCGTGGAGCTCACGCGATTGAAGACAATCAAATTCCGGCCCAACACGCGCGGGCGCAGCACGGCCTGAATTTCATCCGGATCCCAAAAGCTTTTTTCCGTGCGATGGCTCACAGCGATTTTTGCCCTTGGTATTTGCCGAACACGTTACGCAAGGAATCGGAAATCTCGCCGAGCGTAACCAGGCTTTCAACGCAGGCCATGATATGCGGCATAAGGTTTTCCGTGCCCCGGGCGGCTTGTTCGAGCTTTTGTCGCAACGCGTTTACTTGGCCGTGGTCGCGGCGTTCGCGCAAGGCGCGCAGCCGGCTGATCTGCGCCTCGCCTACACTAGGATCGACGCGCAACAAATTGGGTTGTTGCTGCGCTTTCATTTGGAACTTGTTGACGCCGACGATGATCTTTTCCTGGCGCTCGATCGCTTGTTGATACTCATAAGCGCGCCGGCCGATTTCATCTTGAAAAAAGCCCAACTCAATGGCTTTGACGGCGCCGCCCAGGTTTTCCACCCGGTCGATATATTCTTGCGCGCGGTCCGTAATTTCCCTGGTCAAGTTTTCAATCAAAAAGCTTCCGCCTAAAGGATCGGCAACCGCGGCCACGCCGCTTTCATATGCGAGAACTTGCTGCGTGCGCAGCGCGAGGCTCACCGCTTCTTCGGTGGGCAGGGCCAAAGCTTCGTCGCGCGAATTGGTATGCAGCGATTGCGCGCCGCCTAACACCGCAGCGAGCGCCTGCACCGTCACCCGCGCGACGTTGTTGTCCGGCTGTTGCGCCGTCAGCGTGCTGCCTGCGGTCTGCGCATGAAAACGCAGCATCATGGCTTTGGGATTGGTCGCGCCGAATTTTTCTTTCACGATTTTCGCCCACAGCCGCCGCGCCGCCCGGAACTTCGCCACTTCTTCAAAAAAATTATTGTGGCTGTTGAAAAAGAACGACAGCCGCGCACCGAACACATTGATGTCCATGCCGCGCTGCACGGCTTGCCGCACGTACTCCATCGCATTCGCCAGCGTGAACGCCACCTCCTGCACCGCATCCGAGCCGGCTTCGCGAATGTGATAGCCGCTGATCGAAATCGTGTTCCACTTCGGCGCGTGTTGCGAGCAGTATTCGAAAATATCCGTCACCAGGCGCAGCGAAGGACGCGGCGGAAAAATATACGTGGCGCGCGCGATGTATTCTTTTAAAATGTCGTTCTGCACCGTGCCCCCGAGGGCTGCGAGCGGCACGCCCTTCCGTTTGGCGAGCGCGAGGTACATGGCCAAAAGAATCGCCGCCGTGGCATTGATCGTCATCGAAGTCGTCACGGTGTGCAGCGGGATATCTTTGAACAAGCGCGCCATGTCCTCCAGGCTGCAAATCGCCACGCCCACTTTGCCCACTTCGCCTTGCGCCAATGAATGATCCGAATCATACCCCATTTGGGTGGGCAAATCGAAGGCAACGGACAAACCGGTTTGCCCCTGGCTAATGAGATAACGATAACGCGCGTTGGATTCTTCCGCTGAAGCATAGCCGCCATATTGCCGCATGGTCCACAGCTTGGAGCGGTACATGTCCGCAAAAATGCCGCGGGTGAAAGGATATTCGCCCGGTTGCTCGCACACGCTTTGCGGCACGGGCAGATCGTCTACGGTATAAAACGGTTTGAGCTCGATGCCGGCATCGGTTTTCATTTGTCGTCCTCAAGAAGGTCTTCAGTCCTTTTCCGATTTCACTTATATTATTTAGCTTCACTGATTGCGTCAGAAGGAACCTTGTGACGCACGAAGGAGCGCCAATTAAATAACTTTCCCCTCTGCGTCGGGCTGTCATTCCCCCAGTCTTTAAGCGGGAATCCATGATGAGCGAGCCTAACACTGTACTCGATGCTTCACAAGTTCCCTTCTGGATGACAGGGCGGTTACTTTGGGTACGACTCCGACATTGGGAGTCCAATTACAGGATGACAAACAGGCGTTGCTTGGCGAACAAACTCCGAACGCTCGGAGTCAATGTTGAATAGCCTCAAACTGGCGCTCGCGCGGATGAAATTGTCGATGCACTTCCTTCAAATAGGCGCGGTCGAGATGGGTATAAATCTGGGTGGTGGCCAGGCTGGCGTGGCCGAGCATTTCCTGCACGGCGCGCAAATCCGCGCCGCCTTCGAGCAAGTGCGTGGCAAAAGAATGGCGCAGCGTATGCGGCGAAGCCGGATGATTGATTGCGGCGGCTTCCAAATAACCGCGCAAAATTTTCCAGATGCCCATCCGTGAAAGCTTGCTGCCGCGATGGTTGAGAAACACTTTCTCCTGCGTGCGCCGGCCCCGGGCCAGCACTGGCCGCACCTGCTCGAGGTAACGCTTCAGCCAGGCAACGGCAATGCCGCCAATCGGCACCAGCCGTTCTTTACTGCCTTTGCCAAAAATGCGCACGAAGCTTTGGGGTAAAAACAAATCGCCCAGGCTCAATTCGATGGCTTCGGAAACGCGCGCACCGGTGGCATATAAAAATTCCAATAAGGCGCGGTCGCGCTGGCCCAAATTTTCCGCAACCTCGGGCTGCTCGAGCAGCCGCTCGATCTCGGCAATCTCCAAAACCTGCGGCAGTTTCTGGCTTTGGCGCGGCAGTGAAATATGGACGGAAGGGTCGGTCTCGCAATATTTCTCGCCGATGAGATAGCGATGAAACATGCGAATCGCCGCAAGCTGCCGGCCGATGCTGGTGGTAGCATAGCCCAAGCCGGACAATTCCACCAAAAAGGCGCGAATATCCTGCGGCGTGATGCGCGGCAAGGCCTGCAGCTCACGCCCGGCAAGAAAATCCAAATAACGTTTTAAATCGAATTGATATGAAGAAATCGTATTGCGGGCGGCATTTCTTTCGGTTTGCAGATAATCGAGAAATTCGGTGAGATAGTTTTGCATCGCCCCCTCAACGGCCTCGGCGGCCGCTTTTTTTCTTCGGCAGTTTTTTAACGGCAGGCTTTTTCTTTTTGGGCAGCATGCCTTCCGTCAGGGAAAGAGCAATGCCGGAGAGCATCACCTCCGGCCCGAGCGTGGTGAGATCGCCGGAAAGCACGCCGGTGTCGACGTTCGCAAACAGCGAGCAGCCGGCTTCCTTTTCGATGATCAAACCGCAAAGCTTGCCCTTGTTTTCCGAAATGAACGTCACTTCACCCAGCGCCGGGCTCACGACGTAGCCCGTGCAAAAATGAAGTTGCAGATGCGAAGAGGCCGTGAACACGGAAATCAAATTGCCCTTCTTTTTGCCGATGGGAATGTTGAGATAAATCTCCAACGACAAACGCCGTCCCGACTCGGTGTGGTCGATCACCATGCGATAATTGTCGCCGCGGTTTTTCACTTCCACTTGCAGCGTTTCGGCAATTTGGTTGACGGCACCAGCATCAATCTTCAAGGGCGGCCTCGTTCAATTCCTGTTCTTTCGAAATAATATAGAGTTCTGTTGTTCATTGTCAAGCTGGATTTCAAAGCAGGAGCGCCGATTAAATAATTTTTCCATTTGCGTCGGGCTGTCATTCCCGCAATTTTTAAGCGGGAATCCATTTGACGTCGTCTGGATGCCCGATTAAAGCGCTCGGGCATGACAGATCATTGATCGCCGCCATTCTCATCCGTGGTGCGGCTGACCTCCAGATCGATCGCCGTCCCTCGCGACACCTGATTTTCTCCGGGAACGGATTGATGAATCACCGTTTCCGGAAGCAAAGACGGCGCGAACGTATAAGTGATCTGCCCGATTTGCAAGCCCGCTTGTTTGATCATCTGCAGGGCATCTTTGAACATGCGGCCCTCCACCGCGGGCACAACCGCATTTCCCGTGGTTTCCATGCCCATGCTCACCACCAAGTTCACGCGCGTGTTAGGGGACACTTCGGCATTTTCCGGCACCGATTGGGCGACCACGACGCCTTCGGGATGGAGGCCGGAGTGCTGGTAACTCACGTCGCCTAACGTTAAACGCCTGCTGGAAATGATCAACTCGGCATCGCGTTGCGAGCGCTCGATCAGGTTGGGCATGAACACCCGCCTTTCGCCCCGGCTCACCGCGACATACACGCGGCGGCCGCTTTTAACTTTGGTGTGCGGCGCCGGGCTTTGTTCCATGATGTAGCCGTCCGGCAATTCGTCGCTGTGGCGCTCTTCTTCTTTGATCAAAACAAAGTCCCCTTCTTTCAGCGGCTGCTTCGCATCTTCGAACCGCATTTTCGTGATGTTCGGCATTTCATATTCTTCGTTATGCCGGGTAAACAACGGCATCAAGATCCAATCCATAATCAAAATCAAAGCCAGCCCAAACAGGAAGGCAATGGCAGCGAGCCTGGCCAGCGGATGGCTCAACGCTGCCAGCAGCCATTGGCGCAGTTTCTGAAATTTGGATTCGGACCGGGGAAAAATATCCGGGCTCACGTTTTTAACCTTCCTTTAAAAAGCGCGCGGCAAAGCTGCCGTCCATATGATGGCGGTGCGGCAACGTTTGCACGAAACCGTTGTCATCGCAAAATTCTGCGGCCACGAAATCCGCCGCCGGCTGCAACCGGAACTGCGCATGTTGTTCTAAAAACCATGCGGCGATTTCTTCGTTCTCTTCCGGCGCGAGCGTGCAGGTGCTATACAGCAAACGTCCGCCGGTTTTGACCAGCCGCGCGGCGTTGGTTAAAATTTCCTTTTGCAATTGCACGAGCTGTGGAATGTCTTCCGGCTGGCGCCGCCAGCGCAAATCACTGCGCCGGCCCAACACGCCCAAGCCGGAACAAGGCGCATCAACCACGACTAAATCCGCCGGCGCCGTCGAAAAATTGCGCGCGTCACTCGCAATCGTGTGCAAATTCAGCCGCAAACGCTGCGCGGATTCTTGCAACAAGCGCAGGCGCTTTGGACTCAAATCTACTGCCATAACTTTTTCTTGCACCAACTCGGCCAAATGCAAAGCCTTGCCGCCGGGCGCCGCGCATAAATCGATCACGGTATCGTGCAGCATCGGCGCTGCGAGATGAGCAACCAAACACGTGCTCGCATCCTGCACCGTGCACGCGCCCTGTTGAAAAGCTTGCAACGCTGCGATTCCGTCGCAATGCGCGAGCCGGTAAGTATCGGGCACGCCCGCAACCGGCTCATAAGAAATTTCAAGTTTCTCCAGCTCTTGCAGAACGCTTTGCGTATTTTGCGCCGGCCGCACCAGGCGCAGGGTAATGTCCGGAATTTCGTTGAACGCCTGCGCCAGTGCAAGCGTTTCCTCTGCGCCGCGCTGATCAAGCCAGCGGCCTAACAGCCAGGAAGGATAGCTCAAGTCCTGCGCCCATTCGGAAATATTTTTTTCGGCGAACAGTTTTGCAAACGGCAGCGCAACATAAGGCGAGCGTTGCGCCTGGCGCAAAACCGCATTGCACAAGCGCGCAAGATTTTCACCGAACCGGACCCGCGCCAGAGCCACCGCTTCGTGAATCGCGGCATAGGCGGGAATGCGATCCATAAAACGCATTTGAAACAGCGCCGTACGCAAAATATTCTTCAGCAAGGGCGGCGCGGACGCATAATCTTTGTGAAAATGCCCGCCGATTTCGAAATCCAACCTGCCGCGCATGCGCATGACACCATGGGCCAGCGCCGTGACCAGGGCGCGATCGGCAACGGAAAGCGCGGCATGAGACAAACGCTTTTCCAAAATTTGATCGAGATACTGCTCTTCCCTTTCCGCCGCCGTCAAAATCTCGCAAGCGAGCTGCCGCGCTGAAGGCCTGCGGGAACTTTTTGAGCGGCGTGAAACCGGCGCTGTATGTGAACGAATCATTTTTACTGCACGCGTTTGATCACGTGCCAGCCATAAGGGCTGGCGGCTTGATCGTGCTTCGCCAAATCGACGCCGCCCACTTTTAGATTGAAGCCGACGTCGCCAAACGCCGGAACCATCTGCCGGCGCTCGTATTCTTCCTTGCTGGCGTCGGGGGGAATGTTGTAATTCGTCATCTTGTAGCGGCCGGGAAAGGCATCGTCGGTATATTGTTTGACCAATGCCTCAAAATCCTCCCCGCCTTTCGCTTTCGCCAAGACTTCCTGCGCCAGTTCTTCCGCCTCGCTCGAGGTGCGTGTGATATTTTTGCCGGGAATCGAGCCTTGAAACGCAATGAGAATGTGCTGCACCTCGATGCGATCCGGCTCCGGTGCGGCCGCCGCGGCTTGTTGCGGCGGCGGCTCGTCCTTCTTGCTGCATGACAAAATCAAAAAACACGCAAGAAACAAACTAACTGCGGTTCGCATGAAACTCTCCTTCGTTGCAATTTTTTGACGTACACGTTTCAACGCCTAGGTTTAAAGAAAAGTGCACATTTCAACTTGGAAAGTCAATAGCCGAAAATCATGAACGCACTTCTACTTTGCCCGGCGTGATCTTGCACCATGCTTGACCTGATCTTGCACCATAGGTCGTATTTTGCCTGCGGATCCCTTTCATTTCATCTGACAAATTTCACTTTTTTTATATATCTTCACCGCTGGCATGCCGATTGCGAAATTATTGTAATTACGGCTGCTTTCGGAATAAATGTCGCTGTCCCTTTGTTGCACAGAACGATTCTCCGGAAGAACAGTTTGCTTTATGATAAATTTTTCATCTCATAACTATTAGAGCTTCCATGAATATACTTTTGATCACCCTGCTCTCCTTCTTGCTCACCTCTACGGTCAACACCGGCAAGATCAGCGATTTTCGTTTGAATGACCTTGACAACAAATCCGTGCGCTATTCCGAAATCAAAGGCAAAAAAGTGACGGTAATCGATTTTTGGGCGACGTGGTGCAAACCCTGCCTGCGCTCGATTCCCAAGCTCGTGCAATTGCGCGAAAAATATCAGGCACAAGGCGTGCAGTTCCTCGGCATTAATGTCGATGGCGTGCGCAATCTCAACAAAGTAAAACCCATGGCCCATGCGTTGGAAATCAATTACCCGGTCTTGATCGATCTCAATAACCAGGTCATGTCGGATTTGAAGATCAACGCCATGCCCACGATTTTAGTGGTGAATGAAAAAGATGAAATCGTCGCGCGGCATCAAGGCTACCGCCCGGGCGATGAAAAAGTTTTAGAAGAGGAAATTCAAAAGCTTCTGACTGCCGGGCCGCCCGATGAAAAATAAAACGCCGCAGTGGGTGAAGCTTTGCGTGTCTGCGTCTTGGCGGGCGCTGCTGCTTTGCGGTTACGGGCAAGCAGCGGCGCAGATTTCTGCGGCCAATATTATCGAATATCAAGTGGGCAATTTGCCTTTCACCGCGCCGGCGGATGCGACCACGTTGTACGAGCAGCTTCTGCTTTCATATCAATATCGCGGACTGCGCGCGGCCGGGCGTTTTGAGCTTTTTCAATATTCCGGCGCGGCCAGTGATTATCGCGAGCTGGCGCAGCGCTCGCTGCGCTGGGAAAACGAGCACTTCGCGCTCGCCGCGGGAAATTTTTATGAAATCTTTGGCCGCGGTTTGCTGTTGCGGACTTATGAAATTCCCGGAACGATTTTGGAAGACGCAGGCGCGCGCATTCGTTACGGTTTTTATCGCGACCTCGACGGCTTGCTCTTGAAATATCGCACGCGCATTTTCGAAGTGAAAGCTTTGCGCGGCCGGCCGTTGTTCAACACCTTGCCGCCGAATTTTTCCTACGGCGATCGCCACCCCAATTTGCTGCACGGTGTGGAAGCGAACCTCCGCTTCGTGAAAGATTGGGCCGTGGGCGGCGGCTACTTGCGCAACAGCCGCGAAGGCGAAATCGCAAATTACGGTACGGTGTTCATCTCCGGCAATTTGCCGTTTTCGTTGCAGCTCTATTCCGAATTTGCGCAACTACTCAACAACGACGACAGGCTGTTCGATTTTTCTGCGCGTTCGGCCCACGCTTTTTACGCCAGCGCGAACTACGCGGCCGGCCCTTTCGGTTTCAGCCTGGAGGCCAAAGATTATGACAATTTCGTGCTGTTGTTCAACGATCCGCCGCCGTTGATTCGCGAGCATGCTTATGCCGTGCTCAATCGCAGCACGCACATTTTGCAGCCGCGCAACGAAACCGGCTGGCAGGCGGAAGCTTTCGGGCATCTCGAAGCCGGGCATACACTCACGCTCAATGCCAGCCGCGCAGAAAACGACTTCGGCCGGGGCACCGTGTTTCAAGAATATTTTGCGGAATTGGACGTGCAATTTAATGAACGCGCTTCGGCCAAAGTCTTTCTCGATCGCAGCGAAGATCCGTTCAATTTGGAAGAAAGCCGCAATGCCGGCGGTTTATATTTGCAAAACGAGTGGGGCAAAAATTGGGGCACGGTGGCCGACGTGGAATTTCAAAATTTCGATCGCGTGCTGAGGCCGCGGCAAAAAGTTGAAAATTATTACGCCGCGCTTACGCTTACCCGCGCGCCCAAACTTTCCGCCGGGGTGATTTGGGAAAGAACTACCGATCCGTTGCTCACCGATCATCCCGGCACCGAGGCGGTGGAAACCCGCGGCCGCAATTGGCTGGCAGGAACGCTCGGTTATCAATACAGCAACAGTTTTCTTTTCAGCCTGTTTTACGGCAAACGCCGCGGCGGCCCCGCCTGCACTTCGGGCATTTGTTATGAGGTGTTGGATTTTGAAGGTTTCGAGATGAGAATCACGAGCAATTTTTAATCTCCCAACGAGGACAAGCCGCAACCAAAAAGATTAACACGGAGAAAACAGAGCAAACAAAGAGGGTGGTGCCTGGAAAACTCTCTTCAGCTTTGTAATCTCTGTTTGCTCTGTTCTCTCCGTGTTGAAAATTTTTGTTTTTTTTGCACCGATTGAACTTTTAATAGACTAAAAGCGAACTCTTTGCAAGCGGATAAACCTGTCTGTATCCGTTTACAAAAGTTCTTTTACTGTGAAACGGTATAACATCATCAGAGGTGAAACATGAACAAAGCTCTTGGAATGGTTATGTTATGCGCCGCTGCCGCTTGGGCGCAACCTGGAGCCGGCGATCCGGCGCCGGATTTTACGCATCAATCTTTGGATCACGGCCAGATCAAATTGTCCGATCATCGCGGCAAGGTCATTTATCTTTTTTTCATGGGGCATAACTGAGGACCATGCCGCGCGGCTGGTCCAGCCACGGAATCGGAAATTTATCAACCTCGCAAACACAGAGCTTTTGAAACTTTCGGATTGGATTATTACAACGGCACGGCCGGGCAACTGGGCGTCTTCAAATCCACCACCGGCGTGACCTATCCTTTGTGCCGCACCGCCAGCGCTACGGGCGTGGCCTATGGCGTCACCAACGATTGGTCCGTTGTCGTCGATCAACAAGGCATTATTCGTTATAAACAGCACGGCGTCAATGTCTCTGCCATCAACGCCGTGATCGATCGCTTGTTGGCGACCACAGGTGTATCGGAAAACGGCGAGCCGGTGACGCGCTTCACGCTGCATCAAAATTATCCTAACCCTTTCAATCCCTCCACGCAAATCGCGTTTGAACTGGCAAAGAGTACGCAGGTACGCTTGCGCGTTTATACCGTACGCGGCGAGCTGGTTGCGACGTTGTTGGATCAAAACTTCAATGCCGGCCGGCATCAAGCCGTCTGGCGCGCGCACGATCAATATGGCAAAGCAGTGGCGGCCGGGGTTTATTTTTATGAATTGCAAGCAGGGAATTTTTCTGAGAGAAAGAAGATGGTGCTGTTGCGATAAAGACCATTTGGCCTGAATGGCGGTAAAGATGATTGCTCACCAGTGGGTAATGTTGAAGTTTGCAAAAGTAATGGTAAAGTCATTGCGAGGAGCGAAGCGACGAAGCAATCTCTTATGCTCGAATTTGGCGGCAGAGATTGCTTCGCTTTGCTCGCAATGACGCCACTCGCGTTTCCATTATTTATCCAAAATTCAGGCGCATTCATTCCGCCTTCAGCGCGGGCAAAAGCGGCACACGAAAAGAAAATGACAACGCCGCTGCGCTGGCCAGCAATCCCACCATTCCCACCAACAATAATATTCCACCCAACAACAACCACGGCACTTGCGCATTTTGGCTGAACACGTGCGGCGCGACGGCCAGCAGCGCGGCAATGGTTCCAATCAAAAGGCCGCTGAAAATTAACCAGCCGTTTTCCGCCAGCAACATTTTTGCCAGGGTGGATTGTTGAAATCCGAACGCGCGCAGCGTGGCCAATTCGCCGCGACGTTCCATCACGTTGCGTGCGAGAATGAGGCCGAGGCCGAGAGTTCCCAACAACAATCCCAGCCCGCCGAGCACGGCGAACACGGAAAGATAGGTATTCTCCACGGCTTGAAATTTGGCCAGTTTGTCTGCGGTCGCAACGGCATCGAAGCCATAGAGGCTTAAAACTCGCTCGCCGGCTTGCGCGACACGCACGGCGCTATCCGCGGGCGTATCAAATAAAAAATACGCGTAGCCGCTTGGACCGGGGAAATGCTTCAAAAAATTTTCTTCGGAGATGAGGATCTCGCTTTGAAAAATGCTGCTTTGCAATAAACCGACAAAACGCAATTGTATGGCCTCTCCCCTTTCATTTTGTATTTCCAAATCCTGGCCCAAACCCAAATGCAAAATCCACTGCACGGAATTATAGTCGCCGATGGCGGGGATGACATTGGGCTCCAATTCCCTTTCGAGCAGCTGCCAGGGGTTTTCCAAATTATTTTCCACGGCGGCTTGAAAGTGAAACCCATTTCGCTTCCGGCTTTCCGGGGTGATGCCGAGCACGCGCGGCTTTTGCGGTTTGTAGAGATTCAGGCAGCTTGCGTCTTCGCCGGGCAGCATGCGAAAGGGAAAAATTTCAGTCTGCTGAAACAGCAAAGAATCTTCTTCGGCAAATCCCAGCTCCGCGCGGCCCGCGGGTGAATTTAAATCTTGCGACAAAGGCGTATCGGTTTCCGCCATCAGCATGAATCCGCCGGCGCCCGAATCGCGCTTTTCGGTTTCGGTTCCAGCTTCGCGGCGATTCGCGCCGACCGCGACAATCATGAAACAGGCGCAGCTCACCAAAGTCGTGCTCAACAAGCTCCGGCCCGATTGCCGGGCGGTGTTGCGGCCAGCCATGTGCAGAACGTTTTGCAAACGATGAGTTGTGCGGCGTTGCCGCATCCACGCTGAGAAAAATGCCAAACCTGCAAGCAACAGCAGCGCGCCGCTGCCAAAAAAAATTCCCGCAGGAGCTTGCGCGCCCGGCCGAATCGCGAGGGCGATCAGCGCCAAAGACAATGCCAGTGCGACGCCGCCGATCATTTTAGCAAAACGCGGCGGCGCCTGCCGGTCGCGCGCGGTGACGCCGTGCAACAAAGCCGTCGCCGGAATTTTGCGCAATTGGCGAATGGTCAAAATAATTGCGGCCGTGATTATCACCAGGGAAAGCGCGGCGCCGATCAGCAAGCTTTGCGCGCTGACATGCAAAAACAAAAACGAAGTGCCGACCGCGTCGATCCACCAAGTGCGCAAAGCCGTGATCATCACCGCGGCATAGCCGGCGGCGGCAATGCTCCCTAACGCCACACCAATGCCGGCGACGAGCAATCCTTCCTGCACAAAACGCCGGCGCACCGCACGCAAAGCATAACCGGTTGCCAGCAGAATGCCGATCTCTTTCGCGCGTTGCTCCACACCCAGGCGAAACAACATGCCCGCAAGCAACACCGCCGAAACAATCAAAAAAAGACTGAACCCGATAAACAAGCCGCCGAAATCCGTCGCGCCGGCGGAGGCTTTCAAGCTTTGTGCTCTCACCGGCGAGAGGGTGAAACCGGCTTCTTGCGGCGTCAGGCGCTGCTGCAATGCTGTTTCAAATGCGCGGCACGCCGCGCTTAACTCCGGGGGCGAGGCCGCAGCAAAACGCATGGCATTCAAATCGCCGAAGCGGCTGCGCCACAAACTTCTTCCGGCATTTTCAGAAATAAATGCTTTCGGCGTGGCACGATGTTCGTCCCAATACTTTTCATCCTGCGGGCGAATCGCGCTCAAATCCACCGGAAAGGGCGGCTGCCAATCCTGCATGTTTTCCATTTCATCCACGCCGGGAATGGGCGGCGCGAGACGCCAGTCGGCAGCGAGGCTTTTCATCTGCACCACGCCGTTCACGCGAAAAGTGTGATGCTGCGTGCGAAGTTGTTCACGCTCGCCGACGACGTAGTAACTGAGGGCAATGGTATCGCCAACTTCAACCGCCAAATCTTTCGCGGCCCAATCATTCAATAAAATTTCATCTTCAGCCAAAGCCGGCGCCGGCGCGCCATTGACTAAATCCAATTCACCGAAAGCAGAAGGCACCGGTGTTTGCAATGCAGTGATTGTGGAATAAGGCACGGTGCGCGCTTCGCGGCGCATGGTATTGGCCAAATAAGTCAGAAGATTTTGCGCCGCCAGTTGGAGCGAGTCTGCAATCTCGTGGGCCAGTTCAACGAGAGCCGGTTTTAAAATAAGCCCGCGGCTGGTGAGCGAAAAATAATTTTCAAATTGTTGCACGCGCAAGCCGGCGTCTTCCAGGCGCAAGCTTTTTTGCAATGCTTGTTGCAATTGCTGTTCGAATCGTGCGGAAGAATCGTGCGCCGCCGGCACGAGGAGGGCATTGATTTCATCGGGCCGGCGCAGCGCCCGTTGCAACACCGGCAATGCGACAAAAGCGTTGAACGGCAAATATTGCTGGGTGCGCAAACCGAAGCGCCCCACGCCGCGATCGGGCAAAATGCGTGTGATGGTGAGCCGCACGGTTTCGGTCAAGTCTTCGGCTTGCTTGCGGCCCATGACCGAGGCGCGCGGAATATCGCTATAGTTTTTGAAAGAAAGCAGAATCTGATCGCCCGCCTGCGCCTGCAATTCGCGGCGCAGAGATTCGTTGATCATCACCGGGGCAAAAGGCTGGCCGCTTTTTCGGGTTAGGGATCGCGCGTGAGCCGAGGCGGAATCTTCCTCGAAAAGCGCAAAAAATTTTCGATCAACGCCGTTGACATTCACGCCCACCGCCCGCGCTTGCGAGGCGCCGTGCGTGACGCTGCCGTTCAAAAGAAGAGCCGCAACGGGATTGCCAAAATGCGATTGCAAGCTCGGCTGCTGCGCGATTTCTTCCGCGAGATTTTGCCGGAAAAGATGCTCGGAGAGAATGGCGAAATCGATTTTGCCCAGGCGCTCGAGCGACAGATCGCGCAAGCTGCCGCGCACAGAATCGCCAACCAGCAGCGCTCCGGTGAGCACCGCCGTGGTGACCGCCGCGCCCAGGGCCACGGCGAGGTGCAGGCGGCGGTAATAAATCAAACTGCGCAGCACTTGCCCTCCCGCAGCTCGAAGCGCCGCTCGCAACGGCCGGCCAATTCCATACTATGTGTGACGATGATCAAAATATTGCGCTGCTCGCGATGCAGCTCAAAAAGCAAATCGACGACGGTTTGCGCCGTGGCGCGATCGAGATTGCCGGTGGGTTCATCGCATAGCAGAATGCCCGGTTGTTGGATCAACGCGCGCGCAAGGGCTACGCGCTGGCGTTCGCCGCCGGAAAGCTCGTAAGGAAAATGGTCGAGGCGAGGCGCAAGCCCAACGCGCTGCAATAACTCGCGCGCACGTTCTTCGTTTCCGGTAGAATGATTGCGCTGTGCTAGCGCGGGAATGAGAACGTTTTCCAAGACCGAATACTGCGGGAGCAGATGATGATCTTGAAACACAAAACCAATCTGCGCATTGCGAAAACGCGCCAGCTCGGGCTCGGATAATGTGAAGGGATTCTGGCCGCCAATTTCAATCTGGCCGGAAGAGGGTTGATCGAGTGTGCCGATCAAATGCAGCAGCGTGCTTTTGCCGGAGCCGGAAGGGCCGACGAGGGCGAGCGATTGGCCGCTAGCGATTTCAAAAGAGATCTCGCGCAGGACTTCGACGATTCTGGGAGCGACGCCGAAATGTTTGTGGATTTGATGAAGGGAAAGCCGGGTTGAGTTGGATTTCTGCATCTTTTCAATTATGCCTTATCGCCCGCTGATGGAGGAATCAGCCGGATCGTCATTCTCTCTTGTCATTCCGGATGAATCTTTTTGCTATCGCGATTGGTGGTCAGACGGAATGCCGCTTTTTTTGTTCTTTTCTTTTTCGGTTTTTCAATAATACCTCATCGATCCGCCGATTGGCTTCGCGATCAAAGAAAACTTCTTTACAATTAGGGCACGCCCAATATTGCACAATGGGCGTTATCACGAATTTGCCTTTAAGATCAAACTCGTAGTGTCCCCTTTTTTTTTGAATTGTTTTTGATCCACACAATGGACATTGCTTCAGTTCCATGTTCAATCTCCGAAAGTAGATTTCTTGGCGGACACGAGAATATACAAAATTTCCTGATCCCCTTGCTTGCGAATCACGCCTTTCGAGTAGATCAGAATGCCATCGTATGTAAAGCTCTCGACGATGTAGATTTTTTCACGATGGCCTTTTCTCCAAAGGCTGCGTGAGTTTTTCGATCGGATAAACATCGCGTTTAATATTGATTCAAGAACATCATCTTGAGTCAAGCCATCGACCAACCGCTCGGCATCCGCTTTTGCCGTAAAAACGTATTTGCTTCGATGATCAATCGTTTGATTTTTTTGAGGGTTTCACTCACCTGCAAGATCCGTCGCTTCTTGAATTTGCTCTGCCAGAAAGCCCGGTAGCGGAATCGTACGAAAGCCCTTCTCCGGATGCACGACGCAACACACCGCGCTCATTTGACCGCGCGCAATCAGGGTCGCGCCTTTTTTGATGATGAATTTGTAGGTCAACGCTTTCGTGCCTTTTTTGGCGACCAGCACGTGAATGTCAAGCACGTCTTCAAACCGGGCGGGGCTCAAATATTCGCAGGAAGCGACCAGGCGCGGCCAGCCCAGCTGCATGCCGTCCATTTTAGCGGCGACACTGACGCCGAGCGTGCGCAAAAATTCATGCTCCGCTGTTTCCATGAAAATAAAAAACCGGGAAAAATGCACGACGCCGGCAAGATCGGTATCGACAAATTCAATGCGGCGTTGGGTGTGAAATTCGTGAGGCACGGGGAACCTTCTGAAAATTATTTTCCGAAAACCATTCTTACTTATTTTTAAACTTGTTGATGAAGCTCGTCAAAAACGAATCCGCCGCAACAAATCATGACGCGGCGAAGCCGAAAAAAATTGCGGCTGCTATGAAGTCGAAATTATCACGCCGGAAGAGTTTATAAAACGTTATAACACGCAACGCGGACAAGCCGCAACCAAAAAGAATTTTGTAAGCGGATTGAACGGATTAAGCGGATACTAACCAGGTTTATCCGCGCGATCCGTTCAATCCGCTTACAGGAAAGTTTTTGCTTTTAAAACAAAGATTTCACTTTTAGTAGACTATGCCAGTCGTCGGCGCCGCCAACTGAAGCCCTGCGGGCAGCACAAAATGTAAAAGCTTCCAACACGAAGGGCACAAAGCGCACAAAGGCTCACAAAGCGATTTT
>Ga0247727_10000228_pt1 | contig 134211 bp, 105 predicted proteins | sample WisWelCaveWW1625_FD_202498 | JGI IMG/M metagenome (GOLD analysis project Ga0247727, IMG submission 202498) | Biofilm microbial communities from Wishing Well Cave, Virginia, United States - WW16-25 | ecosystem: Environmental > Aquatic > Deep subsurface > Groundwater > Cave microbial mat... | reverse complement strand
TGCCACAAGTTGTTGGCTTGACCGTGCCCTGCGACGTTGGCAGCGTAGAGGTAGAGAGGTGACGCAGTCATTGGCTGTTCCACCTCTACTGTGGCGGTCGCGGGGGTGGGCTCAACGCATAGGAGCCCGAAGAGTGCGCACATCGAGATTAGCGACACATGACGCATCGTGTCCTCCATGTTCAGCAGCTACGCAACTCATATCCCATGGATGAGCAGGTGTCAACTGAAAATTTGAACGATCACAGCCAAGCAGGCACGCGCTGAGGACATCCATCCTCAGTTACCTTAGCTCCACATCTCGAAACTCGAACTCGACCCGATGGCACACGTAGTCGCTCACGTAGAGCGTCACCGCGTCAACCCCGTTCGCCCTAGCTTCCGCAGGAAGCGGTAAGCGCAAGTGCAGTCGTGGATCGCCCTTGAGCTGTTGGACAGCACGACGTACGTCGCTTGCCGTGTCGCCGTCGAAGTCCTCCTTGAATTCTACCTCTAGGGCCTTTCCGCCTGAGCTTAGGACTGCTGAGTGCTTCGTAAGTGCGTCGCGCGTGACTCGACCGCCGTCTCTACGGCGCAAAGATATGGCAATCGACTTGGTATCTGTGCCTTCAACGACTACTTGAATCTCTCCGACGCCGCCTGAGGCCCCCGCAGCGAGCGTCTCCAGAGTGACGGCACTACCGCTTCCAGCAGGGATCAGGAAGATTGCCTCGCAGCGAAGTACCTTTAGCCTTGTGACGGCACGCGCGACGGACGCTCGGATCGCCAGCTCTGGGGCGGTTGCTGCGAGGCTGTCGTTGTCAAGCGCGGCACGCACGTTGGACTCTAGCAGAATTCCATCGCCATCCGTTGCTTGCAGGAGACGCACTGCAGGCACGATCTCCAGCACTCCAGGTTCGCGATCCATCGAGAATGCGATCTCAAACTCAGTTGACCGCTTAGAGAAACTGTTCCGGCTCGTGGTGCAGATGTTGGCGATGCGAAATCTGAGGGGCCCAACGTAGGACGTAGGGGCCTCAACAAATGGATCAGTTGAGAAGACAGCGACCTTGCCTTCCATTCGACACGAGAGCCCGATTTGCCTAGCGACGGCGTCGAGCACCCGAAGGAGTTCTTGCTTGTCTGTTCTCAGATTGACGCGCAAGACTTTCGCCGCAGTCGGTATTTGTAGCTCCAGGTCCAGTTTCTTGGCAAGATCGGAGAGAGGTACGCTTTCGAGCGACATCGTGTAGCGTCTGCCGTAACCCATGGCCTTGGCGACAATGCGGTTGTGTTCGATTGCCGCGATCGCAGTTCGTGCTCGTTTGGATACCTCGACATCAGGGCTTTTCAGCGCCTCGCGTAGCTTCCCCAAGGCCCACTCCCCTTGCTTCACAAGTGCCACCTCCGCGTCCGCGCGGATGGCCGGGTCGTCGTCGCCCAGACGCTTGATAAGTTCATCGAGATTTGGCTTGTCTTGGCTCGGTTCCCAAAGCAGGGCCGCCAGGAATGCGAATGCCATCAACTTGTGCATGTCTTCTCCCAACCTACAATCCTAGCAGTATACGCGGTCGACGCTCGTTGAGCCGCGTCTGACTGAGCGCGACACGACCGTCGCGTGACGACACGTTCCCTAAGGATTCCTGAGCATCGCGACCCGGTTGGTCGATTCAAGGTGGTGTAAATGGCGACGGAGCTCTTTGTTGTTGGCGCGCAGGACGAGCCCCAGCGGTAGGTGCTTTGGAGAGAGTGCTCGCGCTCTCTGACCATTCTGTGAGATCAAAATCCCCAGAAGGACCTCGTTGTCACTTCCCCGTTGCAAACTCCCACTTCCGCTCGAACGGCGTCCCGTCCAGCTTCCCCTTGATGCGTACCTGATAGGTCGCACCCTTGTCGAACGGCTTCTCGGGCAGGAGGAGCACGGTCGGCAGATTCTCCATGTCCACCCGCTTGTCGCCGTTGAGGTATTTCCGGCAACTGAGCGCGCGCCCGCCCTTCGCCTTCACGTCGAAGTCGAGGTCCGTGATCTTCTCGCCTCCGAAGAACCGAAGCATGATGGGCAGCCCCATCGTGAACAGCCCCTTCTGGTCGATGGTCGGATCGGACCAGTTCAGCTCCGTCCGCTCGCCGCCGCCAAAGGTCGTGGGAGCATCGGGCTCCCCGTCGAACGGGTATTGCGCAACGGCCACTTTCGAGGTCCCGACTTGGATCGTCTCCTCCACATCCGTCCATCGGTCTCGGTCTTCCGCGATGGTTTCGCCTCGAAACCGCGACGTGGGCGTGGCAATATCCCTCCGGTACTCGCCCCGTGGAATTGCGTAGAGCTTGATGCTCTGCAACTTGCGTCCCTTGCCCCAATGGCCCAACCAGAGGCGCCGCGCGTCGGGGTTGAGGAGATGCTCTCGGACGACGGCGAGCGGGCGAATTTCGTCGACGACGTCAGGTAGCGCGATCTTGAGCTTGTTGTAATCCCACGTTGGGAGACGGTTAGCGTTTTCCTTTGCCCAAGGAACCGATGCGCTGAAGGACCACGCGTCCTCGGCGGACTTCTGTTCGGGAGTCCAGTCCGCCGTCTCAGACATGTGCCAGGATGCCACGATGAGGCGCGAGGAGCTGTCGAAGTCCCACAGTATGGCGCGCAGCTTCATCTTCGAGCGCGTTGCGTTGAAGCGCTGAGTCGCTTGAATGTACTCGCCAGCGCCCCTCGCCAGTTCGCATCGGAGCGCGATGCGCTGGAGGCGCGACCGCTGTTCGTCCTTGATCTTCCCCTTTTGTGCCTCTTCGACGAGAGCGTCGAGGATCGTCCGTGCCTCCTTCGCGAGTGCGCCGAGGTGGGCGTCGAGCGCGGCAAGTTCCTTTTGGGCGATAGGGACACCGCCACGGGAGCGACCGTAGTACACCTCGTCTTCCCACTTCTTGCGAAGCGCGACCGTCTTCTCGTCCTTTGGGCCGAGCCCAATGGCGCACTCCGCGAAGAAGTGGCAGGCTTCAGGCTCCTTCTTAGTGTCGTAATCCCCCGCCAATTCGACGAAGGCAGCGACAAGCCGCTCGTTCAGCTTCTGGACCCGAACGTCGAGGTCGTCCGCCTGCATGGCGGGGATCAGCAGGATCAGCGCTGCGTACCTTGTCATCGGGCTTCGAGAGATTCTACGACCGAGTCCAAATTGCGCCACTACGGATCAGAAAGCGAGATTCACGGAAAACTCGAGGACGGGCTCCCACCGCCGGAACTCGAAGGCGGCAATGTTCGACCTCCACTGCTCAAAGCGAATCGTGAGACTGGGAGCGAACCCCGCGATCGACTCCAAGGCAGGGAAGGCGAACGACGCCGACGCAAAGACCCGTCGATCCGCGCGTTCCTCCGTGAAGGCGGTGAGGCTGTGCGGCTTGTCGAACGGCGCGTAGACGAGCCCGGCAGAGACGAATGCCTGGATGCGCTTCCACTCCGGGCATGCGACCCGCATCCCGAATTCGCGCTCGGAACCCTGGTAGTCGGTGCCTTCGGCGTCGATGAGGCGAAACACGAGGTAGGGGGTCAGCGACCAGCCCTGCCCCGCGTCGAGCGTCGCCTCAAGGCCGACGCTCTCCCGTACCCCGTCTCGATCTTGCTCATCGGGACCCGAGAGGTAGTAGTCCGCATCCGACCAACCCAGCGAGAGTCGCGCCTGAACTCGAGCAACCGGGCGGAAGAGAAGCGCTCCGCCCATGGATCGCTCCGTCCGGAAATGTCCCTCGCCTTGCAACCACGTCTCGGAGAATCCGAGCCGGATTTCGAGGTCCATGCGGTCGCCCAGCGGAGTGCGGCCGTTCAGCGACAGCGCATTGTCGCTCGACGACAGGTCGCTTTCGCTCGAATAGCCCCGAAGCGAGTTGCGGTAGTCCACATCGAGAGCCTGCGGCCCCGGCTGCAGGAGATGCAGCTTTGCGTCGAGGATCGCCCCATAGAAGGCGCTCTGGGTGTCGGCGCTCTCGAAGAGCGTGGCGTCGTCCCCGATGAGGACCAGGTTCGAGTCATAGCCGAGTTGGGGCCGCAGCCGCGCCTCGAAGCGGCGATTGGCCCGCTCGCGATTCGCCCACCTCCCCTCCATCTGCTCGCGGCGGAGCGGATCCTCCTGCAGCAGACGCCGAACCTCCGCCATCTCCTGGTCGGCCTCTTGGATTCGTCCCAGCGTCGAAAGAACGAGCGCCCGCTCCACGTGAAGTTCGGGCGAGTCGAAGCCAGCGATGACCGCGGAGTCGAGCGCGAGCAGCGCCTCTCCCTGCCGTCCGAGCCGCCGAAGGGCCGCGCCTCGCCAGAAGCGAATCTCGCCGTGCGAAGAGGCGTCGGCGTGCAGGAGCGCACGGTCGGCGAGAATGACGAGATCCTGGTTGCGGCCCTCAGCATAGGCGCCCCGGATCGAACCTATCGGGTCCTCAACGCGCGCGGAAATCGCGCTCTCCTGTGCGGAGGCGAAGGTCGCGAGGACCGTGAAGAGCGACAGCGCCAGCAGCATCCGTTTCATGGATTCTCCATTCGTCATGCCGATCAGGGCCGGCCGCCGGGTGTCCGTGAAGGATCGTACGTAGGCCACGACTTGGCCGGATCGCGCGTCCATTCGGAGTCGAAGAGACGCGTGCGCTCCGGCTGAAGGTCGTAGATGTCGCTGATGTCCGATCGCACGCGGCGCGGCGCATGCTCTGTGAGCGTCACGATGGAGCAGAGGAAGATGTCGCCGCGACGGAGGACGGAAGACCAGTCCCGCCGTCGCGCGATCAGCCCCGCGAGCAACGGATCATTGAACGGCGTCCCGCTCACGATGTCCGCCGACGCAACGAGTTCGTCGCCTTCGGTCACTGGACGCGCGTCGTCCCAGCCCTCGTCCGGCGCAACGCTGATCGACAAGACGGGGAGAACTGGCTTCGGCTGCGGGTCGTTCGGTCCCGGCATGGGCATCCCGGGGTCCTTCTTCACTTCCTTGTCTTTCTTGTCCTTCTTACCCAAGCCCCCTGCCGGCATGCATGGCCCGAACTCCACGAAGACGCTGAACATCCGCTGCACCAGGTTGAGCCCGACCCAGAACGAGATGCGGACCGAGCCGATCTGCTTCTTCTCGTGGCAGGGAGCCGACGCGCCGTGGCTCCCGAACCACGAATAGTCCGCCACCTCGTACTTCTTTCCGGCCGAATCGACCACGTACTTCGAGGCCATGATCCGATTCATGACGTCAGTCATGTTCCACATGTGGGGAGGGCACTTGCATTCGACCGCGTACTTGCAGCCGCACTTCAGGCGCACGAGGATTTCCGGCGGGTCCGGCGGGTTGGGTGGCGGCGGAATCAACTCGGGCGTCCAGTTTAGGTTCGATCCTCCGGGGCCGGACGAACCCGAGGTAGAGCCGGTTGCTCCTCCGGCGGTGTTGCTTCCCGCAGGGTTGGAACTCGGATCAGCCCCTGGATTCCAGGTGCCGCCGTACCAGCCACTGCCATCCGGCCCCGCGTCGGTGGGGGTCGTGTTCGGAGATGTCCCGCCCGACGGCCCCAGCTGCCGCATCAGGCGCAGCTTGGCGGCACCGCCGTCCCCTCTGAAGTTGACGAGGTCGAAGTAGGCGGCGGACGAGGCGCAGATGATGTGCGCTGGCGCCGAAGGCCCATTGTCGAAGGCATCGGACGGCAGGACGGTCCTGCCGAGAGGCGGCACAGGAGCGTACAGTCCACCCTTCGTCGTCCAGGTCGTCACGAGCCTGTGCGACACCGCCGCCGTCACCGGGAATCTTGCCGAATCCACGCTGGAGAGATCGACGCTGAGCGACTGCTCCGGCTCCATGTGCGTCAGCGTGACAGCCTGCGTCTTGAAGGCGTAGCTCTTCGCCGCGCGATCGTCCGGGACGGCGTGCGAGACGACGAGCTGGTACTCGGCCTTCTCGCGCGTCCCCGCCATTCGCCCGGTCACCGTTGCCGTCACCTCGGGCGCCTGCTTCGGATAGGCGAGCGCCAGCTCGGCGGGGGGACCGAAGGGGATCAGATCCTTGCGGAAGGTGCGGAGCGCGAAGAGGAGCGCGTCCGCGCCTTCGGCCCCCTTCGTGGAGGCGAGCGCGCCCGGTGGGACGGGCCACGTCCCGGCGCGCTGCCAGGTCTTGCCTTCTTTCGTGGCCACTTCGACGGTAAGTCGCGGCGCGAGCGCGGCGTCCGCGGGACGGAAGTGGAAGTAGGCGTCCTTGAACGCGCGCGAGAGCTTCTGGTCGAGGTCGATGAGCGAGAGGAGCATGTCGCCACGGTTGGCTGGCGTCACGAGCAGGTGGAGATTGCCGTGCGGCGATTCAAGCTCGTATCGGAACGGCTGGAGGCTGAGCAGCGTCGCCGCCCCCTGGTCCTTCCGCACCAGTTTGAAGGAGAGGGCATAGGGAGGCAGGATCGCGGCGCCGAGCGCCGCCGTTTCCGGCGCGGCGGCCGCCGTCGGCGTCGCCCGATGGTCCGCCGACGTCACAACGAGAATTTCCGGCTGCGCGAAGTCCGAAAGAGAAATCGTCAGGACGCCGGTCTGCTTGTCGACCGGACCCACCACTTGCTCCATCCGGTGGACATCTCCCACCTTGTGAAAAAGATGCGCGTGGTAGGGCTCAAATCCCGTGGGAGTATTGATCCGCAGGATCGAGTCCTTCTCGTAGAAGAGCGTCGTGTCGGGCAGTTCGAGGAGGGACGCGCTCAGGCCATGAAGGCACGACTCGGCGACGTGCTCAGGCGGGACAAATTGGCATTCGACGACGTGCTCGGGCAGCGGCGCTGGCTTGGGGCCCAGGGCGCAGGCGAGCATCGCTGCCAGGAGGACAGCGCACGAGACGAAGAGGGCGCGAGGGCAGATGGAGTTCATGAAGTCCTCACTTGACGGGCTTGGCCATGACGGAGCGGATGACAATCTCGGCGGCGGAGACGGTGATGGCGAATTGGGGCGGAATCGAGGCGTCGTCGAACGACGCGTGGAACATAAGCGCGCCGTCGAGGTAGACGAAGACGGTCTGTGTCGTCTGAGAAGGCACGAGCGTCAGCGTGCGCCACGCGTCGTCCTTCACTGGTACCACGGGAGCCGACGCCAACACGTCGCTCTCGGGACCTTCCATCCTGGAGCGGCGAAGGCTCAGTGCCTTGGCATCGAGTCGAAGATGCGCGCCGCCCTTGGTCGAGGAGAGCGACATTCGGACGTGCGAGGTCGCCTCCTTGAAGGTCGCGCGGAACGAGATCGCGAGGCCCTGCGCGACCGTGGATAGCGGATGCTTCGGCAGGACGCTGTGTTGACCGGTCGGGTCCCGCAGGATCAGCCCCTCGACGCCGTCCTTGTCGTAGAGGTCGAAGAACTTGATCGAGTCCTTCTTCTCCTCGGGCCGCAGGACCCAGTCGAGCACGAGCTCGTTGGCAGTCAGGTCGTCCTTGAACGCCGCAGTCGCGGCATCGAACAGCCGTTTGGCGGCGATCGGGCGCGCGAGGCACCGGTCGAAGCCGACCACGACCTCCGCATACTTGCCTTCGAGGAGGAAGCCGAGCGCTTGTTCCTCGCGACCGGACTGCTCGAACTCCGGCTTGAGCCACCGAAAGAGATCGACCCCGTCCTTCGCTGACGCAACCAGGCGTCCGAACGACACTTTCGCCTCCGCGTGACGATCCGCAGCGACCAGAGCGCCCGCCCGGACTTGGGCCATCGTCACAGCGAACGGAAGCCACAGCGAAACGGACTCTTCCGAGAGCAATAGGGCGCCCAGATCTGCCAGTGCCTCGCTGGCGTCGCCGGCGACGATGCGAAGCGCAAGGCGTCCTCGCTCCTGGCCAGCGGCGCCCAGATAGTCCTCCAGTGCCAGCTCGCCGAAGGCCACGCGCACCGATGCCGAGGCTTCCGTCGAGAGCGTGAATCCCGCGTCGTCACGCGCCGCCACCGCTCCCGTCAGGACGCGGCCATCTGAAAGACGCACCGTGACTGCGCCAGCAGCGCCCTTGAGATCGCCATGGCGCGCGGTCACGCACTTCGCGGCGAGTTCGAGAAGGCTCGAGGCGCCGCGATGGAGCAGTTGCGTGTGGTCCGTCTGGCGCGCGTCTCCGGCTAGCGCGGCAAGTTCCGAGGCTGCGAGCGCGAAGTCGCGAGACGCGAACGCGGGAGCGCCCTTCGCGAAGACGGCCCGCATATCGGCGATGAGCGCGAGCTCCGCCTCCGTCGGCGCGTAGCGGCGAAGGCGCTCGACGAGCGGTGCCTCCTTGGGAAGCGCTTGCTCAGCGGGCTTTCCGTCGGTCTTCGACGGTTCGATCGGATCCTTTGGCTGTTCCTTCGGAGGATCGTTCTTCCGAGCCGCGGCTCCATTCTTGGCGGGCGGCCGTTCGTCAGGACGCTTCTCGGCGACTTCCGGCGCGCTCCCCGACGTATGGGTCGGCCTCCGAAACATCGGAGGGATGGCGATAGCGGCGGCGACCAAGAGAGATACCGCTACGAGCGTCACGGCGCCCGCGATGCGGCGCTTGGGCTTCGCGGGACGCGACAGCGATTCGAGGAGTGCATCCAGTTGATTGATCGCCTCGACGGCGCCGCTTGGCCGGTCCCCGCGGCGTTTCGCAAGCAGGCTATGGACGAACCGTTCGACCGCTTCAGAAACTCCCGCCGCCGCGACGGATCTCAGGCGCGCCGGCTGATGCGCCGGATCGGCGATGTCCTTCGCGAGCGGCAGCTTGTTGGGCGACGTGGTGGTGTAGGGCCGTACGCCTGACAGCAGTTCGTAGAGGACGACGCCGAGCGAGTAGAGATCGCTTCGGCCATCGACGGGATCGGCGGTGCCGAGCTGCTCGGGTGAGGCGTACTCGATGGTGCCAGTGAAAACGCCCGTCGCCGTGACGTTGTCGAGGCTCTGGTGCATCGAGCGCGCCAAACCGAAGTCCATGAGGCGGACGACGCCGGCCTCATCGATCATGATGTTGTCCGGCTTGATGTCGCGATGCACAAGCCCGAGCGCGTGGGCCGCCGCGAGCCCGGAGAGCGCCTGCCGCGCGATCGAGAGCGCCTCATCCACGGTAAGCCGTTCGCGCTCCGCCCGGTGGAGGGTGAGCGTCTTGCCCTGGACGAGCTCCATCACGAGGTACGGCACCCGTTTCCGACCGAAAGGCGTTTCGATTTCCCAGAAGTTCGCTTCGTAGACGGAGACGACGTTGTCGTGCTTCAGCTTGGCGGCGGTCCTCGCCTCGCGAAGAAAGCGGGACTGCGATTCGGCATTGACGGGCGCGCCGACGTTGAGCATGAACTTGACCGCGACGTCCCGGTCGAGGAGCTTGTCATGGGCGCGGTAGACCGCGCCCATGCCGCCCCGCGCGATGAGATGCAGGACGCGCAGGCGATCGCCGATCTCCAGTCCCGCCGGAATGACATCGTCTTCGACGGCCGGTTGCGCTGCCGCGGGAGCGGAGGTGGCTTCGCGGATTGGGATCGCCACAGCTTCGGCGACCTCTCCGTTCGGCGTGGCCGACGGCACTGCCGCAGGTGGCGCCGGCTGAGCGAGGCGCGGATCGTCGATGGCCGACTTCAAGAACGCATGAAGTGCTTCTACGGCGGAGGTGTCGGGAATCTGCCCCCGGGCCTTCGAGTCGGCGACTCCGTGGACGGCGAGCCACAAGTAGTCGATAGGATCGGTCGGGAGCGGCGAGGAAGCCGCCCTGGTCTTCGAGACGTTCACGAGGGCTTGGTCGAGGGCGTCCTTGAATTGGACTGGCGCGACCACGCCCTGGAGCTTCGCGCAGACGCCGAGGAGCCCTTTATCGGCCGCGAGCGACCAGAACGCCCGCAAGAACGCGGGCGTCTCGAAGCATGACTTGCCGAACTTCTCCTCGTACGCGGTCTGGGCGATGACGACGTCGGCGTCCACGGAGGCGAGGAAGGAGGAAACTCTCTGTGTCACCGGCCCCGCGAGGTGTTGTGCTTCTATCGCCGGCGATGGCTCGATCCGCTCCGTCTCCGGCGAGGGGAGGCTCGCGAGGAACCGGCGAAGATCGCGGACCAGCGACCTCATCGTCTGGTAGCGGTCGCCTGCCCGCTTGGCGAGGCAACGCCCGATGATCTCCGCGAGGTCGCCGGGAAAGTCCGGGCGGCGCTTCGAAATCGGCTCGGGACGGGCGTTGATCTGGTGGTAGAGCCACTGGAGCTGCATCTCGGGCTTCTGCTCGAGGTCGAAGAGCGGACCGCCGGTCGCCATCTCGTAGGCCGTGGCGCCGAGCGAGTATTCGTCCGAGCGCAGGTCGCCGCGCTCGCCGTTGGCGCGCTCCGGCGCAAGATACTGCGGGGTGCCGACCGCCGTGCCGGGAGCCGTCGCGGGCTGGAGGTCGGAGTAGCCCGCCGCTTGTCCGGGCAGGGGCTGGATGCGCGCGAGCCCGAAGTCTCCCACGTAAGCGCGACCGGCCGAGTCGAACAGGATGTTCTCGGGCTTCACATCCCGGTGGATGACGCCGCTTTGCGCCGCCGCGTCGAGAGCTTCGGCCACGGCGGCCATGAGTTCGGCCACCGTCTTGGGAGGCAGGGGCCCTTCGCGCCGGACCTTGGAGGCGAGATTGCCCCCTTCGCAGAGCGCCGTCGCGATCCAGGTGTAGCCATCTTCCTCGCCGCCGTCGAAGACCGGCAGGATGTGAGGATGGTGAAGCCGGGCGAGCACTTCGCCTTCGGCGCGCGCCCGGCGGAGGATCTCGGCGCGCGACGACTCCAACGGAGAGTCGACCGAACGGATGATCTTCATCGCGGCCGGGCGGCGAAGCTTCAGGTGCTCGGCGCGGTAGACCTTCGCGGCGGCACCCGCGCCGAGGATCTGGTCGCCGAAGACGCGGTAGCGCCCGCCGATGATCCACTCGGGCTCCTCCGCAATGGCGAGCGCCTGCCCGTGAAGCTCGTCCACGGAGGCGTCTTTCGCGATCGTGCCGCTAGGGGCCCGGACGCGCTCCTTGCGGACCAGCGTGCGCAGCGCGATGTCGGCGTGCAGCGGGCAGACACCCTCGGACGCGAGGCGCTCCGCGAGGGCTGCGCCCGTGATCCCGGGCGCCTTGCGGAGCGCGGCGAGCGCGCGGTCGGCAATGTCAGCGCGGTCGCACATTAGCCCTTCATCCTCAAGACGGCCTCCAGGCCGTCGGGAGAGAGCGAGAACCGGCGGTCGAGGAGCTCGTAGGCGCGCTTCAGGTCCCGCTCGACGTCTGCGATGGGGGAGCGAGTTCGTACCGCGATCTGTCGGACATCGATCCCCTCGTCATGGCGACAAAGGAGGATCCTGGCGTAGCGGGCGCCAAGTTTGTCCAGCGCCTCGATCATCTTCTGCCGCGTGGCGGGCGTGTAGTCCCGGGAGTCGGCGTCGCGGACCATGCTCGACCACATCGCTCCGAGCCGGTCCTGGATGGACCGGAGGGAGTCGAGGCAGATCCGTTCCGCGTGGCCCTCGGGAATCCCGATGGCGGCGCCGATCTCGGCGTAGGGAGCCCCGCCAAGATGCATCTCGACGACCTTGCGAGGCAGCTCCGGCAGGCCGAGCAGCGCCTCGCGCGTCACGGCCTTCACCTCGCCGCTCATGAGGGCGGAGTCGGGTCGGCGCTGGTCGCGGTCAACGACGTCGGAGGGAATGCCGTCGGCGCCGAGCGTGCACGTCTCCCGGATGTCTTGCTTTCGGATCATCTCCAGCCCTTCATTTCGGGCGACTTCGAAGAGCCAGTTCAGGCAGTTTTCGGGGGGAGTCCCGTCGTGGAATCGCTTGGTGAGCTTGAGGAAGACGTGGGGGACGAGGTCCTCCGCGTTGTCCTCCGACAGTTTGAGTTCCTTCTTGATGAACCGAAACACGTCGCCGCGGTGCTTGACGTAGATTGCGCCCACGGCTCGATCGACGTCGGATAGCGCGCCGGCGGCCTGGGTACTGCCTTTCGCGTTTTCATTCATCGTTGTCGTCCTCACCCCTATGGAGGGGGGGTGGAGCGAAATCCCGACAAAAAGCCATCGGATTTTCCTGAGAATTCGGTCAACGCGATAGGCGAGTCTCCGGCTCGGGACGCCGGAAAACCTCCGGCCAGTCCACGCCAAAAGCGATCGCGATGCGGCAGTAGACGTCGAGGGAGGCAGTGCGGTCCCCTCGCTCGATGGACGACAGATGCTTGTAGGAGATGCGGGCCTTCTGGGCGAGTTCCTCCTGCGTCCAGCCCCGGTGCTTCCGGAGTTGCCGGATTCTCTGTCGGATGCTGCGCCCAGCTTCCCGCTCGTCCGCCGCCATTCGAAGTACCCCGAAAAGGAGGGCTAGTAGGCGGCGGGGAAGGCGCGGAGTCCACTCACTCACAGTAGGAGTTTTGTAAGTTCTATTTTCTGGGGCTCAAACGTGAATTCGAAGCTATCATCGGGCCGGGTTTGGGTACGGATGGTGCTGCGCAGCCAGGGGCCGCGCCCGGCGCTCGTCGGTCGATTCTCGTGGCCGACGATGACGCCGGCGTGCGGCAGCTTCTCGCGGCGTTTCTCAGCCGGGGCGCCTCGGTCTCGCTGGCGGAGGACGGCACTGCGGCCATCGCGATGCTCGACTCATCGGCCACATTCGATGCCGTTGTCTCGGACTTCACGATGCCGGGCGCGAACGGGCTGGAGGTTCTTCGACTCGCGCGGCGGGTCCACTCGGACGCCAAGCTGATCTTGATGAGCGGTGCGCTGACCGACGAGATCCGTCGCGCTGGCGCGGAATTTGGCGCGGTAGTTTTCGAGAAGCCGTTCCAGCCTGGCACTCTGGCGAGGCTGGCCGAAATGTGCGGATGTGCTGCGTCTACCGTCGCCTGACGGCTACTTCACGTCATCGAGTTCACGTCGAACCGCCTCGAAGAACCTCTGCTCCACGGCGCCCGACGAAGCGGCATCGCATATGTTGCCGTGCACCACGACGCGACCCGCGACGGCGCACGTCACGCGCGAGCCGGGCGCGGCTTCGTCGACTGTGATTCTCACGCGAAGGGTGACACGATCGGGACGCGAGCCTTCGTAAACGACGAGCCCATCTTCCTTGTAGGCAACGTCGCAGAATCCTCCGTCGTCGAGCGACCAGCCGAGTCGCGCCAGCGCGCTGTCGACGAACTTGAGCACACGGTCCCGCTCCATCGTGATGACGAGCGTATCGTGGGCTGCGGGGTGCCGTTGCCACGCGACGCGCTCCGCCACGACGGCGCAGCCGATGCCGGCGAGGATGTAGACGCTGGCGATGACCGCGTGCTTCACTGGCAGGTCATCCTACCCGGCGGTGTCGCAGGCCAGGTATGGATGACCGCCAGGGGCTTGAACTCCAGGACGGACGTTCGAGCGGGGTGAAGTTCCGGGGCGGCTGGCGACGCAGAGGGCGGTTTCGAAGTTCGTATTGTTGTGCAAACGCGCTGAAGCAGATAGCGTGGCGACGTGCCCGCTTCCACCGTTGCTGAGTACCTTGCAGCCCTCCCTGCGGACCGCCGTGCAGCGCTCACGGCCGTGCGCCGGGAGATCAACAAGCATCTGCCGGAGGGCTACAAGGAGGGCATCCAGTTCGGGATGATTGGCTGGTACGTGCCGCTCTCCACCTATCCTGCAGGTTATGGTGGCAACGTCAAAGAGCCGCTGCCGCTTGTTGCGCTGGGCTCACCAAAGTCGTACATGGCGCTCTACATGCTGTGCTTCTACGGCAACGACAGTCTCAAAGACTGGTTCACCAGCGAATACAAGAAGAGCGGCAGAAAGCTGGACATGGGGCAGGGCTGCGTCCGCTTCAAGACGCTGGACGACCTTCCGCTCGACGTGGTGGGCCGCACCGTGGCGCGCGTGACACCGGCAGAACATACGGCCAACTACCAGGCCATGCGGGAAGCCCAAGGCAAAGGCAAGGCCAGGGCCAAAAGGCCCGCTGCAAAGAAGGCGAAGCCCAGGCAATAGCATCGGGCTCCGTCCTCGTTCACCCGCCGCATCTGGCGGCTTTCTTCGGCACCGTCTCATCCCGGAAGCCCCCGGGCCCCAGTCCCTGCCCCGGTTCCCCGGATGGTGTAGACGGTGGCGATGGCCGCATGCTTCACGGGCAGTCATCCTGCCCCGCCGCGTCGCAGGCCATTCTCGGGAAGGGCGGCAGCGTGGCGACGTCAAGCCGCCAATTGAGGCGTGTAGTAAACAGAGGGAAATGGCGACTTTCGGTGGAAGCACATGACCCCTGGCGGAATCTGCGAAACCGCCTCGAAACGGGCCCTGAAGCCACTCTCGGGGCTGTTTGGCACTTCCGGGAACGCCCCGGCACCAACCCCCGAATCGGCTTCGTAAAGCGGGGGCTGGGCGAGCCGACTGCCGAACGCATGCCTCAGATCGTGCCAACGAATCGGCGCGATGCTTGAGAGTCGCACGGCTCAAGGCTCGCCATAAGGCGCACCGTCCAGAACGGCTTGAGTCCGCGGGTGAGAGTGGCGAGGTCCATCTGCTCGCGGCGGAGCGGATCCTCCTGGAGCATCAGTTGAACCTCGGCCATATCCTGCTCCGACACTTGGAGTCGTCCCAGAGTCGAGAGTACTAGCGGCGGCTCTAGGAGGGATCCGCCTCCGCCTGTCGCTCAGATCCCCGAATCGTTGGCAAGGCTGCGGCGTCATGAGTCGCGCGCTTGGCGCGCGCGTCTCATTTCTTTCGCTTGTAGTTGATCGTCATGAAGGTCACCCACTTGCCGTCTTCGCCTTCTACCGACGACGTGAAGACCTTGTGGTCCTTCGACTTGAATTCGGTCGAGTCGCGGTACTTGGCGGTCTTGGTCGGGTCCTTCATGTTGGGGCCCGTGCTGTCGAGCGCGAGGATCTTGCCGTCCTTGTCGACGCTCCCCTCGTACTTCCACATCATGCTCGTCATCGAGTCGATCCACGTGCCAACGTACTTCTTCTTGTCGGGGTCGTAGCCGACCGTGAAGATTCCAGTGAAGGGCTGCCCCATCATCTCGCCCTTGTTCTCCCCCATGATCCAGAATCCGCCGATCGCACGGACGGTTTCGGTCCCCTTCGACTTCACTGGATCCTTGCCGGGATCCATGACGATCTCGGCCTCAGACTCCCATTCGCCGACGAACTGTTGGAGCCATTCGTGCTCCTTGACCGGCTTGGGCATCGGAGGCGGGTCCTGCACGACCCCAAGGAACGATAGGACGAAGGTGGCGGTTGCGATTCTGAGCATGTGTTTCTCCTCGTAATCGGCTCGGAATTATAGAGCATGGAGGAGGTAGAACGCGCGGAAAAGATGTCCGCGGAGGTGCCGCCTCCGCCGAGCCTCAGCTTCAGGATTACTCCTCAAAGTTAGTTAGAGCGGGGGTTGGTGTTGGGACGACCGCGTCCGTGACCTCCGGCGAGTTGATCGCTAACGATCGGCAGTACCGAAGCCTGTGGAACCCCGTCCAAGGATGCACGAAGATAAGCGCGACACTGCTAGCGTTTCTTCTTGACACCCTTCTTCGCGGGCTTCGCTTTCGGCGCTGAAGACTTCTTTGGCGCAGTCTGAGGCTTCGACTGCCACAGCGATAGCACGTTGCCGTCCGGGTCGGCGATCATGCGCATCCATCCGTGCGCGCCGACTTCGATGCGCTCGCCGAGCAACTTCCCGCCGCCGTCTGCGACCTTTTTTGCCGACGCGTCGAGGTCGGCCACGTTCACGTAGTTCGTGATCTGGCGGGGGGCACCCGCTGGAGGATCGAAGAGGCCACCGCCGATTTCGCCGTCACCAGTCTGGTAGATCGTGTAGTTCATTTCTGGAATATGGTTGAACTTCCATCCGAAGACGTTGCCGTAGAACTTCTGCGCTTCGTCGTGCTTTGTGGTCGGGATCTCGATGTGACACCACGCGCCGTGCTTCATTCCTGCCATGTTCTCCTCCTATTCATGCACCGGAATCGTACGAGCAGCGGCGCGAACCGTTCCAGAGAATTGCCGACGGGCCGGTTGTTCGTACCCGCGGTTGGGCGGACAGCTTCTCGATTCTACGTACCCGGCGACCAGTTCCTTCGTTTCCGCGAAGGGCCCGTCGATCACAGTGCGCTTGCTCCCGGAGTACCGGATCCGGGCGCCCTTCGAGCTCGGGTGCAGCCCCTCGCCCGAGAGGATCACCCCGGATTTTGACCCCTCCTCGAAAAACGCTCCCATGTCAGTCAGCAGCTTCTCGTCCGGGAGGACGCCTGCCTCCGTGTCCTTGTCGCCCTTTAGGAGGCCCATGAACCGGGTGGTTCCTGGCTTCCGGACGGGCGGGGCCGCACGGAACTGCTCCTCCTTCTCCCGCCATCCCTCGGGTTTCTCGGCAGCATCGACCGGGAAGTCCGTGAGTTCGAAGAGCGGCCGGATTTCGACCTCGCCTTCCTGGAAGGGCGCACGCCGGGCCCAATCGACGGCTTCGTCCATCGAATTCGCCTGGTTCAGCCAGAATCCGGCGACCAACTCCTTCGCCTCCGCGAAGGGCCCGTCGGTCACCTTGATCTTGCCCTTGGCGCAATGAACGCGCGCGCCCTTCGAGCTCGCCTGAAGCCCCTCGGCTGCGAGCAGGGCGCCAGCCTTGACCAGCTGCTCGTTGTACCTGCCCATTTCGGAGAGGATCTTCTCGTGCGGCAGCACGCCGGCCTCGGAGTCCTTGTTGGCCTTTACGAACATCATGAATCGCATTGACGTGTCCCCTTCAAGTCATCCGCCGGGTTCCCAGTCGGCATCGACCGGACCCGATCCCGGCTCTACTGTAGTGTCGAACGGGGATTCTTGGAATCGACACGCCAGTCGAACTTTTTGTCAAAAGCTCAGGCATGCCCTGAGTCGAGAACGAAGTTCCATGCCTGTACCTGTCAGCAAATGCTCGCATGGTAGCGGCGTTCGCCATCGTAAGATGGCTTCGTGACACGTCCCCTTGTGTCCCTTGCGGCGACCCTGCTCGCGGTATTGGCACTGACGATCACGGCGTCTCTGCGTCACGCAGCCAATCCAATGTCCACGCCCGGCAAAACGCGCACCAGAACCACGGCTACAGTGGAAGCACAGCGGTCGAATAGCGAGGTGGCCGTTCACTTGAAACGCCCCCCTGCGTCACAGCCCCCCAATCCCACGGGCGAGGGACGCGAGTCGAATCGTCCTGAAACCCACGACTGGCAGATCATCCACGAGGAATTGCGCCGCGATTCGGCGCTTGCGCAGTCCCTGCTGGAGAGCCAAGTCTCATGTCGTGCCTGCCATGGCTCGCGCTGACCGCGCTACGTGCCTCCCGCGTCCTGAAGGGGGGCCAATTCCATTCGCCATTAGTGCGCCAAAACTACCGGGAATTGCCGGAATCTCGGGTCCGGGACGGTCGATGTCGAATATGATCCCCACCCTATCCAAATGGCCATTTCAAGTGGTTCTAGTCGAACTCCGGGTAGTGGCGTCTGGACCCTTGGTACCGGTTGCCAACGAGAAGGTCGCCAGTTCAAATCTGGTCGCCCGCTTTTCGACGCGGCACTTCCCGCATCCGTGAACAAGGGCTGATGAAACTCTTCCTCGTCCGCCACGCCTGGCCCGAGCGCGACCCGCGCACTCCGCCGGAAACCTGGCCCCTCTCCGCCACCGGCCGCACGCAGGCCAAATCGGTTCCGCTCCCGTGGGCCGAGATCGACGTCGTCGTCTCCAGCCCGGAGCCCAAGGCGCTCGAGACGGCCAGGCTCGCCTCGAGTCGCGAGCCGACGCACGACGAGGACTTCCGCGAAGTCGAGCGCCCGTGGACCCCCGGCTACGCCGACGCGCTCCGGGACTACTTCGACGGCCACGAACCGCACGGCTGGGAGTCGCGGTCGATCGCGGTGAGCCGCGGGCTCGATGCCATCGGCCGCCATGCGACGGGCAAGGCGCTGGTTGTCTTCAGCCACGCGACGCTGTTGACCCTGATGGTCGCCGAGATCGAGCGAACGATGCCGACCTTCGACCGCTGGCTCGACGTCGGCTACGCGGAGTGGTGCGAAATCGAGTGGCCGAAGGGAACCATTCTTCGGCCGTTTACGCGGCCGGCCTGATCGATCAGCCGCGCTCCTCAAACTTCTCCACGCGCTCGCGGAACGCCGCCGGCACCGGCGTCGGGCGCCACGTCGCGGGATCGAGGACCACGTGCACCGTGCGCCCCTCCGCGACGAGCCGGTTCTCCGTCTTGTGGATCACCTTGAACGTGAACTCGAAACTCGTGGTGCCGAACTTCGGAATGGCCGCCTGGACGACCAGCAGGTCGTCGAAGCGCGCGGGGCTGCGGAAGTCGGCGCTCGCGTGGACGATGGTGTTCGTCGTCCCCTTCGTGGGCGAGATCGTGTCGAGGACGCCGAGGTTGCGCAGGTAGTCCATGCGGGCGACGTCGAAGTAGGTGTAGAAACAGCCGTGGAAGACGATGCCGAAGGCGTCGGTCTCCGGAAGGCGGACACGCACCTCGGTGGAGAACATGCGCCGGGAGCCTACTTGGCGCCGCCGGAGGCGATGCTGCGGAAGAACTCCGCGATTTCGAGATCGATCGCGTCGAGGTGATTGATGAGCTGCACCATGTCGACCGGGCGGTCGCGCATGGAGCGGCGCGCCTGGCCGCGCGTTGCCTGGATGGTGCCTTGCAGCGAATCGAGATCGACTTCGCCGCGCATGACCATCTGCTGGATCTGATCGACCGCGCTGAGGAATTTGCTCTGGCTCTTGGCGTCCACGAGTGAACGGATGGCGCAGCGGAGGCGCTCGCAAGCCGCTTTCACGTCTTCCCTGCGGCGCTCATCGAGGACGCCTTTCTTCTTGCCGTAGCCCCCTCGCGAACCGCCGGCCGCTTCAGTCATGTTTGAATTCTAGCGAGGTTGCGGAGGTTCTGAAAGAGGGAAACCCGGGGGGACGCTACTCGGGGAGGATGATGCGCGGCGCGACGGCCTCGGGCTGCGCCCCCTCGTCGATGCCGGGGACGCCGCCGCCTTTCTCGATGCGGGCCAGCGCCTCTTTCGCGAAGACGTGATCGGGGACGAGCTGGAGCGCCGCACGGAGCGAAAACTTCGCCTCGTCGTCAAGCTTCCCCTCATGCTGCCGCAGCGAGGTCGCGTAGAGCGCATCGGCCTCCGCCTCCCGCTCAGCGCGGGCGTGATCGGGGTCGCGCTCCGCGCGCTCGTCGAGGATGATCGCCAGCGGGATGCGGCCCGTGATGTCGTTCTGCGGCGTCGTCATCCAGCGGCTGCGGAACTCCGCCTCGAGCGCGGCCACCTGCGGATGGCCGGCGAGCCGTCCGAGCTGCTGCTGCGTCTCCGCCACGAGCTTCTTGAGCAGCTCCCGCTCGCGCGGGCCGACCTGCTCCTGGACCTGCTTGGGCGTGCGCCAGTCGAGCTCCTCGTGGTAGCACTCCTGGTAGAGGCGCGAGACGCGCGCGACCTCCGCCTGCGCCGCCGCCTGGTCCATCTTGCCCGCGAGGACGGCGTACTTCTGGATGAAGGTCTCGTAGTCGAGCTCGCGGTGGACGACGACGGGCTTCCCCTCGTCGTGCGCCTTCAGCGCCCGCTCCAGGTCGTCCTTCCACGGGCCGGCGCTGAGCCCTTCGACGAGAGCGGCGCGGATCGCCTTCGTCGGCGGGCGGATGCTCATGATATGGACGATCATCGGCACGACGCGCGAATCGCCGAGGCGGACGATGTCGGCCGCCAGGACCTTCGCGTGATCGACGTCGCCCTTCTCGGTCCATGGGCCGATGGCGAAGGCGTCCTCCAGCATGAGCGGCAGGATGTTCTTCGTCTTGAGGTCGACGAGCACCGCGAAGAGCCGGCGGCGCGTCGCCGCGTCGGGATCGTGGAAGGCGATGTGGTTTTCGACGACGTCGCGCGCGGGCGGCATCGACGCGATGGCGCGGCGGATCGCGCCGACCACGTCCTCGTCCGATTCGTCGAAGAGAAGGGCCGAAAGCAGCCGTGCGGCGCGCACGCCGGGGTGCTTCGCGGCTTCGGCGACCAGGCCGAGCAGCACGGGCTTCGGGGGCGTCCGGTCGTCAGCGGGCATGAAGACCTTCTCGATCATCGCGAGGGACTTGTCGCCCGAGCCCACCGCGGATGCCTCAGCCTTGCCGTCGATGAGCGCCTCGATGAGCTTGTCGTCGTCGATGCTGCGGTCGCGGGCTTCGGCCGCGTAGAGCTGCTGGCGCTCCTGGAGCCGCGTGATCAGGTGGCGCGGGTAGAGCTCGAGGACGAGGCCGATGGAGCGGCCGCCGATCTGAAGCTGGTGGAGCGCGCGCATGGCGGTGCGGCCCTGCTCGCGGACGTCGAGGAGCACTTCGCTGGCGAAGCGGCGGCCGATCTCCTCGATGAGCCGGTAGCGTGCCTCGAGCGTGAAGTGGCGGTCGAGGCCCTGGGCGAGGACCATGCTGAGCGCTTCGCGGTTGACGCGGTCGCCGGCCTGGAGGAGGCCGCCGAAGTCGTCGATCATCGGATCGAAAACATCGACCTTGAAGTCGAAGGTGTCCCACTTGAGCTTGTGGGCGAGCTCCGCGGTGCGGAGAAGCTCCATGGCCATGGCCTGGGCCTGCTGCTGGTAGGCGACGCGGGGGTCGACCGCTTCGTCGTCGCCGCCGGAATCGCCGGCGGGGGGTTTGGCCATAGGCGGAGCGTTTTATCAGGTCAGAGCCGGGGATGCCAGCTAAGAGTGGGAGAGTGAGAGAGTGAGAGAGTGAGAGAGTGATTGCGGCGTATCCGGTATCCTTGACGCTCCCATGGCCACCGTGGACGGCTTCCTCTCGCGCTGCATGGAGAAGCTCATCGACCTCTCCAAGCGCAATCGCTTCCTCAACTTCCGCGCGGGGAAGGGGAGCGCGGTCCGCATCGTCGACGAAAAGCCGGTCGAGATCTGGAAAATCCTCTTTGCGTCGAGCCAGTCGATGCGCTTCCTCCCCAAGCGCGCGACGGAAGAACCGCGGCTGGAACGCGAAACGGCCCTCATCGAGCGCCACCGCGACCGCAACCTCCAGGCCGACCTGGAAGAGGATGCCCTCGACAAGTCGCTGCTCCGCCTCTTCCAGCAGTCGCGCGCGACGCTCGAAGAGCAGGGCTACAACACGCTCTACCTCGCGCTCGGGTTCCTCGAGTGGTTCGAGACGAAGCAGGACCCGGAGCCGCTCCAGGCGCCGCTCCTCCTCGTCCCGGTGACGCTGGAGCGAAAGACCGTCGCCGCGCCCTTCGTGCTGAAAGCGTACGACGACGATCCCGTCGTGAATCCCGCGCTCGCCCGCAAGCTGCAGACCGACTTCAAGATCTCGCTGCCGTGGCTGCCCGAGGACCTCGAGACCTTTGATCCGAAGGCGTGGTTCGACGATGTCACCGCGGCCATCGCCGGCGATCCGCGGTGGAAGGTGAACGACCAGGTTGCGCTGGCGATGTTCTCCTTCGCGAAGTTCGCGATGTACCGCGACCTCGACGAGAACCGCGCCGCGTTCACCGCGGAGGCGCGCGCCGCCGCGATGGCAGGAACGATGTCCTGGCCGAAGTCGCCGACACCGATCCCGGAGAAGCCCGACCTCGACCGGGAGTTCGCCGCGCCGGAGCGGTTCCTCGTCGTCGACGCCGACTCCAGCCAGCAGGAGACGATCCTCGCGGCGGCGACGGGCACCGACCTCGTCGTCGAGGGTCCGCCCGGCACCGGCAAGTCTCAAACGATCACGAACCTCATCGCCGAATTCCTGGGCGCCGGCAAGTCGGTCCTTTTCGTCAGCGAGAAGATGGCGGCGCTCGAGGTCGTCTACGACCGCCTCAAGCGTGTCGGGCTCGGCGATTTCTGCCTCGAGATGCACAGCCGCAACGCGAGCAAGAAACGCGTCGTCGAGGAGCTCCGCCGGACGCTCGAGACGGTGCGGACGAAGCGGCCCGAAGACGAGGCGACGACGAAGCAGCTCGCCGACGTTCGCGCGAAGCTGGTGGAGACGATGGCGCTGCTCCACGGCGCCGTGGCACCGCTCGGGAAGTCGCCGTATGACGCGGTCTCGTTCCTCGCGTCGCGGCCCGAGCTCGCCGATGCGGGCGTGCCGGTGGCCGGCGCGGAGACGTGGACCGGCGACCAGCTGGTTGCGCAGGTCAAGCGCGTCGTCGCGTTCTCGGAGGCGATGGCGTCGGTCTCCCCGCGCGCGAGCCACCCGTGGCGCGGGGCGACGATCACCGACGCGCCGTACGAGCTGACGCTGAAGCTGAAAGAGGCGCTGGCGGAGCTCCTCACGCGCATCGCACCGGCGCAGGCGGCGGGCAAGGCGCTCGCCGACGCGATGGGTGCCGCCGGGCCGGCGCGCGCCGATGGACTCGACCGGCTGGTTGATCTCGGGGTCCTGCTCACCACATCGCCCGGCCCGGACCCGGCGCTGCTTGACCGCGATTTTCCGCCCGACGCGGCCGACTTCATCGGCAGGGTGGCGGCCTATCGCGACAAGATGCGCGCGCTCCGCGAAGGCTATCGCGACGAAATTCTCGACGCGTCGCTCATCGACGCGAAGGATGCCTACCTGCGCTACGGCGACGCCTGGTACCGCCTGTTCGTCGGCCGCTGGCGCGCGGCGCGGAACCTGCTCCGCACGCACGCGAAGCCGGGATGGAGCGTGCGTGGCCTGGCGGACGTGGCGCTCGCGTCGGAAGCGCAGGTGCTGCGCAAGGCGATCGGCGAATTCGACGCCGCCCGCGCGTTTGGCACGGCCTGGAAGGGGCCCGAGACCGACCCCGGACCGCTGACGAAGCTCGCGGAGTGGCTGCCGCGGTGGCGCCGCCACGTCGCGGAGAAGCGCGTGACCGACCGTGTCCGGCAGCTCGCGAACGGCGGGCTGGCGTCGGACCCTGTCGAGAGGGCGAAGCGTGCGGCGCAGGCGCTGAACGACGCCATCGTCAACGTGCGAACGCTGGCGGGGCTGAAGCCGGAGCGGCTCTGGGACGGGCCGCCGCTCTTCGAGACCCTGTCGGCGGACGCGAAGGCGATGCTCGACGGCATCGAGCGGCTCGCCGAGTGGGCACGCTACATCGCCGCCATGGACGCGTGCGAGGCGGCGGGCGTCGGCCCGTTCCTGTCTAAGGCGGTCGAGAAGAACGTGCCGACGGCGCGGCTCGCCGAGGCGTACCAGTGCCAGTTCTACCGCACGTGGCTGGACGCGGTCGTGCGCCGACTGCCTGCGCTGGCGACGTTCGATGGCCGCGCGGCCGACAAGCTCGTCGCGCAATTCCGCGAGCTCGACGTGAGGCAGATGGAGATCACGCGGGCGCGGCTCGTGAACCGGCTGGTCGCGAACCTGCCCGACACGAAGTGGGAGGCGTCCGAGACGTCCGAGCTCGGCATCCTCCAGCACGAGTGCCGAAAGAAGCGTGCCCACCTGCCGATCCGCAAGCTGCTCACGAAGACGCAGCACGCGCTGCGGCGGATGAAGCCGTGCCTGCTGATGAGCCCGCTCACGGTGGCGATGTTCCTCGACCCGAAGGAGTTCAAGGCCGACGTCGTGATTTTCGACGAAGCGAGCCAGATCAGCCCGGAGGACGCCGTCGGGGCGATCGCACGAGGCAGGCAGCTCATCGTCGTGGGCGATTCGCGGCAGCTGCCGCCGACGGCGTTCTTCCAGACCGAGACGGAGATCGAGGACGAGGAATCGACGAGCGCGACCGACCTCGAGAGCGTGCTCGACGCCTGTGCGTCGCGCGGCGTTCCGCGGCGCCGGCTGCTCTGGCACTACCGGAGCCGCCACGAGTCGCTCATCGCCTTCTCGAATCGGAGCTTCTACGAGAACACGCTCGTCACCTTCCCGAGCGTCGCGGAGTCGCGTGCCGTCGAGTTCCGCCACGTGCCGGACGCCATCTACGAGCGCGGGTCGGGGACGAACCGCGAGGAGGCGAAGGCGGTCGCGGCGGCCGTCTTCGAGCAGCTCAAGCGGGAGCCGGATCTCAGCGTCGGCGTCGGCACGTTCGGCATGAAGCAGCGCGAGGCGGTGCAGGACGCACTCGAGGAGCGGCGTCGCGAAGACCCGTCGCTCGAGGCGCATTTCGATCTCGATCACGAGGACTACTGCTTCGTGAAGAACCTGGAGTCGATCCAGGGCGACGAGCGGGACGTGATCTTCATCAGCGTCGGCTACGGGCGGGACGCGGGCGGAAAGGTGTCGATGAACTTCGGCCCGCTGAACCAGGAGGGCGGCGACCGGCGGCTGAACGTGCTGGTCACGCGGGCGCGGCACAAGGTGGTCGTCTTCAGCTCGATCAAGTCGGAGGACTTCGACCTGTCGAAGACCCCGTCGCGGGGCGTGGCGCTGCTGAAGAAGTACCTCGATTACGCGGAGCGCGGCGTGTCGGTGCTTGGGGAAAAGGAGGAGGAGCGGCTGGCGAACACGGGGCTCGCGAGCGCGGTGGAGAAGGCGCTGGCCGCGAAGGGCTTGAAGGTTGCGCCGCGCGTTGGGGTGTCGTCGTTCCGGGTCGACGTCGGCGTCCCGGACGGCGACCGGTTCGTGCTCGGCGTGGAGTGCGACGGAGATGGGGACCTGGCGTGCCGGACCGCGAGGGACCGGTACCGGCTGAGGCGGCAGGTGCTGGAGGCCAGGGGGTGGACGGTGCACCGGGTATGGGCGTTGGATTGGTGGCGTCAGCCGGGGCGGGAGGTCGGCCGCATCGAGGAGGCGGTGAAGGCCGCGAAGGAAGCGCAGGGCAGCGCTCCGAAACCGGAAGCCTCAAGGGAGACACAACCGAGGACAACGGAGAGACAGGAGACGAAAACGAACGCGAAGGAGACGTCGCCGAACACGAAAGAAACACCGGGGATACCGGCGTACGTGACGAAGCCGCCCGCGCGGCGCGGGAGGCCGGAGGAGTTTTTCGAGGTGACGGCGGCGGCGGTGGCGCGGGCGCTGATCGAGATCGTGAAGGTGGAGGGGCCGATACACCGGCTGGAGGCGACGCGGCGGGTGGCGGCGGAGTGGGGGGTGACGAAGGCGCTGAAGAAGGTGCGCGACGCGGCGGACGACGGGATTGATGCGGCGGTTGCGTCGGGCGCGGTGAAGTTGAAGGAGGATTTTCTGTGGCCGGCGGCGATGGCGACGCCGGTTGTGAGGTCGCGCCGCGACTACGAGGACGGGCGCGACATCGACTACGTCGCCGTTGAAGAGATCGCGGAAGCGGCGGCGCTCGTGCTGAAGAAGGAGTTCCGGCTCGGGCGCGAGGGGCTGGTGGCGCAGGCGCTGTGGGTGCTGGGGTTTGACCGGCCGAGCGCGAGGGCGAAGGAGCGCGGGGAAGCGGGGGTGGAAGCGCTGGTGGCCGGGGCGAGGGCGAGTGAAGAGGACGGGATGATCAAGCTCAAGTAGGAAGAGGGAAGGCGGAAGACGGAAGGAAAGAACGAAGTAGAAAGAGAGAAGGGAGAAGGTCGGAGGTACTGCGCGGGAATAACTTGGCCCACAAGGTGCCGGGCTGGCGCGGTCCAGATCCGACCTTCGTTTCTTCGTTACGTCGCCCTTCGTTCTTTCCTTCCGACTTCCGTCTTCCTTCTTCCGTCACCCTACCTCGCCCTGCACGCCTCCACGTACGACCGCAGTTCCGACTCACGGCGCGGCGCGCCCTTCAGCAGCGCCTCGAAATCCTGCGCGGCCGACGTCCACTTGCTGAGGCTGTAGTACGCCCAGGCGCGCAGCTCGCGGCACTCGGCGTCCTCGCCGTCGCGGAGGATCGACGTCGTATCCTCGGCCACCTTGATCCAGTCGCCGAGCCGGGAGGCCGTGCGGGCGCGGAAGCGGCGGAGCGACGGGGTGTCCCGCGCGGCGAGGAACGCCTCCATTGCGCCGCGGAAATCATGCAGGCGGTAGCGGCGGAGCCCTTCGGCGAAGGGATCGGCTCCGACGGGACGCGCCCCGACCAGCGTCCGCAGCTTGTCGCGCCGCTCGCGCGCGTCGCGGTCGGTCGGATGGGTCTCCAGCCAGCGGCCGTAGTCGATCATGGCTGACTCGTGCAACTTCAGGGCTTCGCCGACCTCCGCCCGCAGCCGCCATAGCTCCGGCGGCGGATCGGGCAGCTCCGCCGCGGTGTGGATCGGCGTCAACACGCGCTCGACGTTCTCGGGGCTCACGCCCTTCGGATTCTCCAGGTAGGCGCTTCGGCGCTCGACTTGCGCGACGACGAGGTACGACCACGCGATGGACGGATCCTGGCCGCGCGCCATCGCCGCCTCCGCGAGCGCCGTGGCGGCGTTCCGCTCGATCTCGTCGCGCGTGTTCGTCGGAATGCGGCGCACCGCATCCGCGTAGAGAGCGCGCGCCGCCGCCAGGCGCGGCTGGTCGTCCAGCACCTTCTTGAGTTCCATCGTCGCGCGCGCGGGATCGTTGAGCCGCAGGAACCACAGGCCGCGGACGTACGCGCCCGCCGTCCCCTTGTACTCCGGCACCGCGTCGGCGCCCGCCGGCCGCACCTCGGCCAGGAGCGCGTCCGCCTGCTCGAGAAAGAGTGCCTCGCGCCCCTCCTGGGGAGCGAACGAGATCTCTACCGGCAGCTCGGCGAGCTTTCCGAGTTTCGCCGACTCGAGCACGCCGTCGAACTCCGCCGCCGGTTCGTCGGCTCGCCGCACATGGCGCAGTTCCCACGCGAACGAGCGGCGCACGAGGAAGGCGCAGTCGCGGACGACGGCACCGTCGGTGACGAGGAGCCGTTCGCCGAAGGGGAGATTGCGGCGGGAGGTGACCGCCGCCCCGGAGTCGGCGACCCACGCGTCGATCAACTCCGACAGGCGCGCGTTCCACGGCAGCGGCCGCCGATAGGCCAGGAGGAGCTGGCCGTTGGGGTGCGTGAGGAAGAGGTCGGCCTCACGATGCGGTGCCGACTTCCACCCGCCCGCGAGCGTGATCGACAGGTCTCCGTCGCGGGTCTGCCACGTCTCCCCCTTCGGGATGAAGAGCGCGGGCGCGACGACGATCAGCGGAAGAAGGAGGGCTCTCACTTTTCCTTCTCCGGTTCGTCGCCCGCGGGCTGCGGCTGCCAGCCCGCCTTGCGCAGCGCGGCGATGTCGAGCGTCCAGACGTCTTCACGCCTCGGCCCGACGCCGAACGCCCTCGCCTGGCATGCCGCGATGCCGGCGCCCACCGCCTCCTCGAACGTGCGGCCCGGGGGCGCCGCGATATCGATGAAGAGCTCCGATGCTCCTCCGGTCTCCGACTCCGTCGCGCGCCAGCCGACGAGAATCCGCCCCGACAGATTCAGGATGACGGGCTGGAGCCCGGCGGCCTCGAGCAGCGTCGCGAAGAGGACGGCGGCCTCGAGCGGCGTCGCCTCGCCCTGGAGGAGCGTGCGGCACGGCAGCCGCAGGCTGAAGAGCGTCGTCGTGCCGACGGCGGTGACCGCTGGATTCGCGCCGATCTTGAGCCGCCGGCGGACGAAGTCGAAAATCGCCCGAGCCCGGGCGCGCGACGCCGTCGCGCTCATCGCGTCGGAGCCGGCGTCGCTCAATGCCTTCAGCACCGCCCTGGCCATCGGCGTCACCCACGCGGCGATCGAGAGCGTGCGGTCGATCACGGGCATGTTGAGGTCGGGATCGGTGGTGCGCCATTCGAGGGTGAAGCGCGGGATGAGGCGCAGCGGCAGATCGAGCTGAAGCAGGATCTTGTCGGCGTCGGTGCGGCGGATGACGAGCGTGGCCGCCGCCTTCTGCTCAACGTCGATCCGGTCGATCTTCACCGCGGGCTTGAGCTCGGGTGTGAGCGACTTCTCCGTCCAGGCTCCGGCCGGAATCGTGGTCTCGACGGCGAGATCGGCCGCCACGTCCTTGATCGAGAGGGAGATCCGGACGGGAATCTCGCGGTCGCCGAGCGAGCGGAGTCGGAGGCCGACAAGCGCGGGAAGCGGCCGTCCGTCGCCCGCCGAGCGGGTGCGCAGGTGGTAGGTGGCGAGGCAGAGAAGTTCGTCGCAGTCGATCTCGAGGTCGAGTCCGCGCTTGATCGCGGCGTCGCACTCCTGGGCGAGGAGGCGTGCGGGGCGGAAGGTGGGGCTGAGGTTGATGGCGGAGCGGGCGGCCTTGAGCGCCGCATCGGTTTCGCCGAGCTCGCGCTTCGCGATCGCGAGCCACGTCTTGTAGAGCGTGAGGTCGCTGGTCGCGCACTTCGCCGCGGCCTCGAAGTGCTTCGATGCGCCCATCCAGTCGCCCTTCGACGCGAGAGCGCGGCCGTAGAGGTAGTTGATCCGCCCGCGGTGCGGGCCCGGCGTTTCGAGCCCCTTCTCGAGCGTCCCGCCGGCGGCGGCAAGGTCGGCGATGAGATCATCGGCCGCGGTGGCACCGAGCAGCAGGCGGGTCTCGGCGCGCTCCAGCGGCAGGTTCGCTGCCGATCCTGCCGCGAGGCCGAAGGCGAGAAGCGACGACTCGTCATAGCCGAGCTTGCGGGCGAGCCGTCCGAACCAGAGATCGAGCGCGGCGAACGCGGGCGACGGGGTCCAGCTCCGATCCCGCGTGAGCAGGCCGCGGTAAAGGCGGAACGCCTCTTCGAGCTTCTCGCGGCCGCCTTCCTGCGCGAGGGTGAGCGCATCGAGGTACTTGGGAGCGCCGTCCTCGGGCAGCGACTGGTAGTCGCCGACGGTCGGGGTGCGGATGAACCAGTCCGCCTCCGGGATGCGGCCGATGCGATCGTCGGAGAGCGATGCCCACGTGACGGTCGCGCGCACGGCGGCGGTGAGCTTCGCGCGGAACTCGATGGTGCGGGTGCTGACGGGGAAGGTCGCCTCGAGCCCCGCATCGATCGCGAGAGGAGCGCCGCTGGGATGGAGATCGATCGTGCCGCGCAGCGGGCCCGCGAGGGTGATGCGGGAGGGCGCCGCCGACTTCGCACGGCGGGCCGTCGCTTCGAGCGCGGCGCGGAGCGGGGCGATGAGGTCGTTGGGCAGCTGGCCGCGCAGGGCGAAGAACGATTCGATGGCATCGAGCTTCGGGCTCCATTCGGAGTTCGCGGCGATCTTCTCGGGGAGCAGGGCGAGCAGGCGGTCCTCGGTGATCGAGTCGCCGGCGAGGCGTCGCGAGCGGTCGACCGGGAGCTGCTTGCCGTCGAGGGAGAGGTAGTCGTTGCCGCGCTGGACATGGTCGAGCGCGTTGGAGGCGGTCGGCACGGGCATGGCGCGCTCGTTGGGGGCGGCGAGGGTGAGGCTTGCGAGGGCGGGAGGCGCGCCGTCGCCGGAGGGGCGGAACTGTTCGCGGCTGACGAAGCCGGCGATGACGCGGCGGCGGACGGAGCCGTCATCGCGCACGTAGAGGCGGACGATTTCGTGTCGGCGGATGCGGAGGGTGTATTCAAGTTCGCCGGAGCCGCCGACGAACTCCGCGGCGAATTCGCGGATTGTCTCGATCTGGGCGCCGGTGCCGCGTGGGAACCCCGGAAGGCATTCGGCCTGCTGGGTTCCGGCCGCCAGGATGATGGCGATGGCGGCGAGCACAAGGTGTCGAGCCACGAACAGGGATTATAGGAGAGTAGCCAGTGAACAGGGGACAGTGTCAGCAGAAGAAAGGGGACTCTCCTCACAATTTTCGCAACTCACGGAACCCCCGCCCGCCGCCTGCGTCGAAAGCGCACATCTCTCTGGAGGTCCTATGTTCGTTCGCAGCGGTGCTGTCGCCGTCCTTTTCGCGATCCTCGCGGTCGCCGTCCCCGTCTCCGGCCAGGAAGGCGGGAAGCCGGCCCATGACGTCCTCATCGACGCGCCCACCGTGCTCGCGCCGGAATCGCGGGCGTCGATCCGGGTCGTCGTCTACGAGTCGAAGGGGCTCGGCAAGGTCGCCCCGATGGCGGGCGCCGACGTCACCGTCGCGCTGGTCGATTCGAAGAACGAGTCGAAGCCGCTCTACGCCGGCAAGACGGGCGCCACGGGCTCGGCCGACATCGCCTTCGCGGTCCCGGCCGTGGCCGACGGCGACTACGTCCTCGCGATCACGACCAAGTCGCCGGCCGGCGAGCACATCGCCAGGCAGCCGGTGAAGGTGAAGCGCGAATTCAAGATCCTCCTTGTCACCGACAAGCCGATCTACCAGCCCGGCCAGGAGATCCACCTCCGCGCGCTCGCCGTAGACGAGATGACGCTCAAGGCGCTCGGCGACCAGGAGCTGCTGTTCGAGATCGAGGATGCCAAGGGCAACAAGGTCTTCAAGAACCGCCAGAAGACCAACGCGTACGGCGTGACCTCGGCCGACTTCCAGCTCGCCGACGAAGTGCTGATGGGCGACTACAAGATCACGGCGACGCTCGCCGGCTCGAAGGCCGAGAAGAGCGTCGTGGTGAAGAAGTACGTCCTGCCGAAGTTCAAGATCGAGATCAAAACCGACAAGAAGTTCTACATGCCCAAGGAGACCGTGAAGTGCACCGTCCAGGCCGACTACTTCTTTGGGAAGCCGGTCGCCGGCGGCGAGATCATCGTCAAGGCGTCGACGTTCGACGTCGCGTTCCGCGACTTCGCCAACGCGAAGGCGAAGACGGACGAGAAGGGCGCGGGGACGTTCGAGATCCAGCTGCCCGACTACTTCGTCGGCTCGCCGCTCGACAAGGGGAATGCGTTCGCCGCGCTCGAGATCCAGGTGATGGACACGGCGGAGCACATCGAGACGGTGTCGAAGTCGGTGCCGGTCGCGAACCAGCCGATCCTGGTCGGCGCGGTGCCGGAGAGCGGCAAGCTCGTCCCGGGGCTCGAGAACATCGTGTACGTGCTGGCGAGCACTCCGGACGGCTCGCCGGTCGAGGCGGACGTGACGCTGAAGCTCGGCGCGACGACGGTCGCGGGCAAGACGAATCCGTCGGGCTTCGCGGCGATCAAGATCACGCCCGACGGGAAGGACCTGGTCTGGAACGGCACCGTCGCGGTGGCGCAGGCCACGGTGACGGCGAAGGACAAGACGGGCGCCGAGGCGACGCGGGCGATCCAGCTCTCCAGCGAGCAGGGCAAGGACCAGCTGCTGGTGAGGCTCGACAAGGCGATCTACAACATCGGCGACAAGATCACGCTCGAGGCGTACGGGACGTTCGAGAAGACGGACATCTACATCGACGTCGTGCGGCGCGGACAGACCGTGCTCGGCACGGTCGCGACGATGGAGAAGGGGAAGGCGTCGTGCACGATTCCGCTGACGCCGGACCTGTTCGGGACCATCGAGGTTCACGCGTACGCGTTCCTGGGGAGCAGCGAGATCGTGAGGGACACGAAGGTTGCGTTCGCGCAGCCTGCATCGGAGCTGAAGATCGACGTCACGGCGGACAAGCCGGTCTACAAGCCGGGCGAGGACGCGGTGCTGAAGTTCCTCGTGACGGACCGCGGCGGCGCGGGGGTTTCGAGCGCGCTTGGCGTCATCGTCGTGGACACGAGCGTCTACGCGCTGCAGGACCTGCAGCCCGGGCTCGAGAAGATCTACTTCATGCTCGAGAAGGAGCTGATGGCGCCGAAGATCGAAATCAAGTGGGGCGCCGGCTTCGGCGAGATGATCGAGCCGAAGAAGGACCAGACCGCCGATGGGCGCCGGCAGGGCGCGGCGGTGGTGCTGCTGGCGCCGGTCGTGCTGCCCGCGCGCCACGCGGTGGTGAACACGCTCGCGGTGCGGCTGCAGCAGATGCGGGGCACCGTGAACACGGTCTACTACGGCCTCTACAACTACCTTACGAGCCAGAAGCCGGTCTTCTGGCAGGTGGGCGCGGGCGGGAAGCGCGAGTGGAAGAAGAACCTGCTCGACGAGATGGTCGACAAGAAGATCCTCCAGAAGGACCAGCTCAAGGATCCGTGGGGGCGCGCGGTCGTGCTCGACGAGATGGGCGCGCTGTCGCACGTCTTCACGCTCGATCACTGGTCGCGCGTGCTCTCGCAGGCCGCGGAGCAGGCGATCTGGCAGGGGCTGTGGCAGCACGTCCTGGTGAATGATGCCCTGTCGTATGACGCGGCGAAGAAGGAGTGGTCGTGGAAGCCGGGCGTGCTCGACAGCCTCGTGAAGGCGAAGCTCATCGCCGCCGAGCAGACGAAGAACTGCTTCGGCGAGGCGATCGAGATGGAGAAGCTCGGCGCGCAGGACGGGGCGTTCAAGGCGGAAAACTTCGCGAAGATCGCCGCGAACCAGCGCCGCCAGGTGATCTGGCAGCGGATCCTCGACTGGACGGCGACGAAGGGCGGCATCACGTGGTCGAACGGATACGCGTGGGAGGCGGGCCTGCTCGACCTCATCGCGAAGGGCGATCCCGCGTTCGCGAGGTCGATCGTGCGGCCCGAGGGCGGCGCCTACGACCTCGACGCGATGGCGAAGGAGAATCCGGCGTTCGCGGCGGCGAACGTCGCGAAGATCGCGAGCCTCTCGCGCCGGCAGGTGCTCTTCAACGCGCTGACGGCGGCGTGGAAGAAGGAAGGACTTGCCGCGGTGGCGGACTTCGACCCGGCCTCGAAGAGCTGGGTCTATCCCAAGGGGATGATCGCGACGCTGGTGAAGGGCGGCTACCTGTCGGAGGCGCAGTCGAAGGACTCCGCGGGGCGGACCTTCGACCTCGCTGAGCTCGCGAAGGAAGATGGGCAGTTCAGCGCGGCGCGGTGGCTCGGCGCCGTGATGCGCGAGGCGGCGGCGAAAATCGACGGCGCGATCTGCCGGACCTGGCACAAGGCGAAGAATGCGCTGCCCGAAGGCGACGTCGTCCAGCAGCTCATCGACGACGAGGTGATCAAGAAGGAAGCGGCGTCCGACGCGTGGGGGACGCCGTTCAAGCTCGTCGCCGTGAAGGAAGGCGTGGCGAGCACGCTCCAGTGCGGCCTGCTGGCGCGAAAGTTCACGGTGATGTCGGCGGGGCCGGACAAGGCCTTCGGCACGGCCGATGACGTGAACGCCGGTGCGATGACGGTGCAGCCGCCCTACCGGGCGACGTACGGTGGCTGCGTCTTCTTCCAGCAGGATCCGACGGTCCGGCACTACACCGGGACGTGGGGCGCGGAGGACGACCAGAACGAGATGTTCGACATGGAGCGTCGACCCCAGGATGGCTTCCGCGGCCGGGGCGAAGGCGCCGGCGGCGGCGGACGGCTGGGCGGCGTGCCGAAGCCCGACGCCCCGGCGGCCAAGGCGATGGAGGAACTCCGCAAGGACAAGGGCGGAGAGAAGAAGGAAGCGAACGACGCGAAGGCCGACCCGGGCCAGAGCGGCGGGGCGGAAGGCGGCGCGCCGGTCCGCGTCCGCGAGTACTTCCCCGAGACGCTCCTCTGGAAGCCGGTGCTCATTACGGGCGACGACGGAAGGGCCGAGCTCCGGATCGCGATGGCGGACACCATCACGACGTGGCGGCTGACGGCGAGCGCGAACACGGTCGACGGGCGCATGGGCTCGACGACGTCCGACGTGCTCGTCTTCCAGGACTTCTTCGTGGACATCGATCTGCCGGTCGCGCTGACGCAGAACGACGTCGTCAGCGTGCCGGTCGCGGTCTACAACTACCTCAAGGAGAAGCAGACGGTCGAGCTGACGCTCGCGAAGGACGACTGGTTCGAGCTGCGCGACGACGAGAAGAAGTCGCTCGAGATCGGGCCGGGCGAGGTCAAGGTCGCCTACTACCGGCTACGGGCGATGAAGCTCGGCGCGGCGAACAAGCTGACCGTGCACGCGTCGGGATCGAAGAACAAGGACGCGCAGGACGCGATCCGGCGGTCGGTCGAGGTCGTGCCGGACGGCAAGGCGGTGGACATCGTCTTCAACGGCCAGCTCTCGGGGTCGCAGAAGCTGACCTTCACGGTGCCGGCAGGCGCGGTGGACGGCGCCAACCGGCTGCTCTTCAAGGCTTATCCCGGAGTGTTCGCATCGGTGATGGATGGCCTGGAGGGGCTGCTGCGAATGCCGGGGGGTTGAATGGAGCAGACGTCGTCGGCGAGCTATCCCAATGCGCTCGTCGCGGCGTACCTGAAAAAGGCCCGTCGGGCCAATCCGGAACAGGCGATGAAGGCGCAGTCGTACTTGAACGCGGGCTACCAGAAGATCCTGGCGTTCGAGACGAAGGCGGGCGGCTTCGGCTGGTGGGCGGGGCAGAACGAGCCGGTCACCTGGGTGACGGCGTACGGCCTCCAGCAGCTCGTGGACATGGGCACCGTGATGGAGATCGATGCGCGCGTCATCGAGCGCGTGCGGGGGTGGCTGCTGTCGAAGCAAGACAAGGACGGTGCGTGGACCGCGGCGGGCGCGACGCACGGCGAGGCGGTCTCCTCGATGTCGGGCACTCACGTGCCGCTGACGGCGTATGTCGCGTGGACGCTCGCGGAGACCGGCTACAAGGGTGAGCCGCTCCAGCGCGCGGTGAAGTACATCAAGTCGCACTTGAAGGAAGTGGATAAGAACGTCTATGGCAAGGCGCTCGCGGCGATCGCGCTGGCGTCGGCCGACCCGAAGGACCAGGACGCGCTCGACCTGCTCTCGGTGCTCGACGACAAGAAGGTCGAAGAGAAGGACCACGCGTACTGGCGGATGGACGGCCAGACGTTCTCCTACGCGCGGGGCGACGCGGGGTCGGTTGAGGCGTCGGCGCTCATCGCCCAGGCGATGATGAAGACGGGCGCTTACACGCAGACCGTGAACAAGGTGCTCGGCTACCTGATCGGGGCGCGGCGCGCGGGCGGCGCGTGGGACTCGACGCAGGCGACGATCCTGGCGCTGAAAGCGCTGGTGCAGGGCCTCGGAGGCAGGGCCCAGAAGGGCGACGTCGCCATCACCGTGAAGGTGAACGGGACGGAGCGAAAGGTGAAGATCACGAGCGACCAGGCCGACGTGCTCCAGATGATCGACTTCAAGGACGCCGTGAAGGCAGGCGAGAACCAGGTCGAGATCGCCGTCGAAGGCGAAAGTTCGATGATGTACCAGCTCGCGGGCAGGTACTACACGCCGTGGGCGAACGTCGAGGTCAAGGAGGAGAAGAAGCCGATCGAAGTGAGCGTGGCGTACGACCGGACGAAGCTCGCGGTGAACGACCTCCTGAAGGCGAAGGTGAACTTGAAGTACCAGGGCGAGGTCGCGACGTACATGGTGATCGTGGACCTCGGCCTGCCGCCGGGATTCGCGCTCGACACGTCGAGCTTCGACGAGATGGTCGAGAAGAAGCAGCTGATGAAGTACACCGTGGGCGGCCGGACGGCGACGCTCTACTTCGGCGCGTTCAAGCCGGGCGAGGAAGTGACCTTCGAATACTCGCTGAAGGCGAAGTACCCGATCAAGATGAAGACGCCGGAGACGCAGGCGTACGAGTACTACACGCCGAAGAACCGCGACGTGGCGAAGCCGGCGGAGATTGAAGTGACGGAGAAGAAGTAGGCCGTCGCCAGTGAACCGCCGCCCATAGAAGAGGATGCAGGGCCGTCTCACGACGGCCCTGTTCTTTTAGTTAGCGGGGCAGGGGCACGTGGATCGTGCAGAGCGCGCCGAGGCCGGCGATGAGGACGATCCACTGGACGAGCGCCACGTGGTCGGGTTCCCGGGGCTGGTCGCGCTCGAAGAGGCGGAAGATGCCCACGAGCGCCACGATGAGCAGGTAGACCTGCGACGTGAGAAACCAGGCTCCCCCCGAGGCCGCGAGGGCGAGACCGCGCTGGGTGCGGTTCATCGACCGGAAGCCGCGCGCACCGTCGAGTTGCCAGACGGGGATGAGGTTGAAGATGTTGATGAAGGCGGCCATCTTCGCGATCGCGCCCAGCATTCCCGCGCCCGTCGCCAGGTAGAGCAGCCAGGCGGCGGCCGCGGCGCCGAGTCCCCAGATGGGGCCGGCGAGCCCGACGCGCGAGTCCTCGCGGGCCGTGGCGGGATACTGGTTGAGACGGACGAACGCGCCGACGAACGGAATGAACATCGGCGCGGTCGCCGAGATGCCGAAGCGGCTGAGCTGGTAGACGTGGCCCATCTCGTGGACGTAGATCGCGAGCACGAAGCCCAGGGCGAACTGCCAGCCGAAGATCGACCAGTAGACACCGAAGAAGGCGAACATCGAGAGGAAGGTCGGCGCCTTCGTCAGGCCGAGGAGCAGCAGTTTCCCCTTGGTCAGCACCAGGGCGAGGATGAACTTGAACTTCCATAGCAGGAGCGCGAGGGCGCCGAGTCCCGCGGTGCCGCCTGCCAGCGCGCCCTTCGGCTTTGGCGTCTCGCCGCGGTCGACGCGGCCGCTCAGGCCGCGGATCTTGTCGAGGATCGCCGCGTGCTGGCGTGTTTCGGGCGGGAGGAGGTCGAGCGCGCGGCGCCAGGAGGAGAGCGCGGCCGACAGGTCGCCGGCGCTTTCGGCGGCGTCGGCATCGGCGGCGAGGCGCTTGAGCTCGTCGGAGTGGGCGAGCCAGCCGCACTGGAGGCAACTGAGCGTCGCCTCGGCCATCACCGCCCCGCAGCCCTCGCAGTTGCTATCCACCGCTGCCGGGCTCCGGAGCGGGCGGCGCGGGACCGGGCGTGATGGGTCCTTCGAAGGGAGGGATGACGCGCTTGTTGATCTTCCACGCCTCGTAGAGGCCGATGCCGACGATGATCCAGGCCATGATGCCCGACGCGCCGCCGACGAACGGGGCGAGGATCGGGAAGAGGAAGGCGATCGGCACCGCGACACAATACGCGACCGGGCGCGGCAGCGCTTCCGACGCGTCGGCCGACGACCGCTGGGCTTCATCCATGCCGCGAATCACGAGCGGCACGTAGGTCGTGCAAATCGCGCCGTAGGTGAGCGCCATCGCCATGAGCTGGTAGAGCCAGCCGCCGCGGCCTTCGCAGCCGTTGCGGACGCCCATTCCCGCCAGAACTCCGACGAGGATGGCGAGGAAGCCGATCTCGACGTTCGCGAGCCAGAGCAGCAGGAAATAGGGCACCGCGCCGACGGCTGCACCGACCGACCCGTAGAGGAACGCCTTGAAGAAGCGGGCCGCGGGCGACCCTCCCGTCTCGCCGGCCACGATCGCATCCCGGCAGGGCGTGCAGAAGCGGCTTCCGCCGAGGCGATAGTACGCTTCGACGACTGGCCGTCGGCAGCCGGCGCAGGTGACGGAGGCGGGTTCGGGCTCGGTCGGCTCGGCCGTGTCGAACTGGAGATCGGTCACGGCGCGATTCTACCCTCGATCGCCGCGATCGCGCGTTCGAGGTCGGCCGGCGGAAAGAGCTCCGGGTGATTCCGAAGCAGCGCGCGCAGGAGCGGGAGCGCCTTCCGCACCTTCAGGACGCGCACGCCCTGGAGCGCGTGGTCGCGAACGGTCTGGTTCGTGTCGCGGAGGTGATCGATGAGCTCGTCGGACGCCCAGGTCGCGCGGCCGAACTGGATCGCGCGGAGGATCGGGATTCGCACGGTCGGCGCGGGCGAGCGAAGCAGCCGCTGCGCGTCATCGAGCACGTCGCTCACCCCCAGGAGGATGAGCGCGGAGCACGCGGCGACGCGGATCTCCTCGAGTTCGTCCGCCAGGAGCCGCTGAAGGGGCGCGATCGCGTCGCGCAGGAGATGGCGGCCCGCGAGATCGGCCGCCAGCCGGCGGAATGGCGCCAGCTCGTGCGACAGGAACTCCACGACGCGATCCTCGGCACCGTCGATGCCGAGCGAGCCGAGCGACTGGAGCGCCAGCAGGCGGACCGGGGTCGCTGGATCGTCGAGCAGCGGGAAGAGCGCGCGACGCGCCGATTCGCGGCGGTCATCGCATCGCGCGTAGCCGGCCAGGGCGGCCGCGGCGGCAGCGCGGTGCGATTCGAGCGGGTGCGAGAGGAGCGCCAAGAGGCGGTGCAGCTGCGACTCCGACCCGATCACGCCGAGCGTCGTCGCCGCGGCATTCACGACGCCCGGGTCGGGATGCTGGAGGAGATCGCCGACCTCCTGCTCGAGGCGGGGATCGAGGCCGCGCATGTAGTTGGAGTGGCGCAGCAGCGAGTCGAGGAGGACGTTGAGTTCGTCGGGAGTCATGCGCGCTCCCGCTGGTTCGGGTCGCCCGCGCGGGGATCGGTGCGCCACGCGGCGAGGCGGCGACGCGCCATCGCGCAGTATTTTCGCGAGACATCGATCCCGACAAACTGGCGGCCGAGCATGGCGGCGGCGAGCGCGGTCGTGCCGGAGCCCATGAAGGGATCGAGCACGATCTTCGCGGGGGTCGAGGAGATGATGCGGTCGATGAGGGCGAGCGGGAATGGCGCGGGGTGGCCGTTGTTCGACTCCTGCGCGAACTCCCAGACGTCGCCGTGCGCGTTGGCCTTCGGGGCGAGCGTGAAGTCCGGCTTGGCGATGAGATAGATGACTTCGTAGGTCGGGAGGAAGTACCCGCGGTTGAAGTTGATGCCGCCCTTGCGGCGCCAGATGAGGACCTGGCGGACGGGAAGGCCGGCCACGATGTCGGCGCGGTCCTGGAGGAGCCCGGCCTGCACGCGCCACTTGTGGTTGTAGAAGATGGCGCCGTTGTCGCGCAGGAGACGCATGCACTCGGCGAGGACGGCGCGCTGCCACGCGACGTACTCGGCATGGGGCATCGCGTCTTCGTGGGTTTCGTAGCCATCGAGGAGCTGCGCGCGCGACCATTTTCCGCCGCGGCCGTCCTTCATCCCGTTGCCGGTGGAGTTGCGGAGGTTGTAGGGCGGGGAGGTGACGACGAGGTCGACCGACGCCGCGGGGAGTTTCTTCAGGGTTTTGACGGCGTCGCCGCAGAGGAAGCGATCGAGGTAGGCCCGCATCGTTCTCAGCGTATCATGAATGGCCCATGCGCGTACTGCTCCCCCTGCTGCTGCTTCTTCTGCCCCAGGATGAGAAGCTTCGCAAAGACCTCGAGGCGATGACCGTAGCCGACGTTCGCAAACTCTTCTACTTCGAGTGGGGAAAAACCGGGATCGCGGACTTCAAGCGGCAGCTTGAAAGCAAGGACGGGACGCCGCGTGCGAAGATCCCCGAGGGTCAGCGCGAAGTAGTCGCCGAGGCGGTGAAGGAAGCGGACGCCATCTTCGGGGAAGCCGCGTCGGCGGGTGCCGCCGTCGAGAAGCTGATTCGATCGAAGAACCCGTGGCTGTTCAAGCTGGGCATGAAGGTTGCCGGCAAGGGCTGCTTCGAGGAGGTCCTTCCAGCGCTGAAGGAAGTCGATGAAGCGGAGGCGAAGCGTGTCGCGGCGATCATGGCCACGAAGGGGAAGGCTCGCACGGACGACCGTCCGGTAATCGAGCAGCGCGATGACGCGCTTCGCCGCGCGAAGGCCGCATTGAAGCAGGCGAGCGACGGGAACATGCAGGGCATGGTCACGTTGGGAGCGCTTGCGACGCCGTTCTTTGACGAGGACGCCGAGGCGTGGACGGCGTGGATGAAGGAGAACGAGAAGTTCCTGGGTTACGAGCCCGCCATCGGGTTGCTGTACGTCGACGTGCACGCCAAAGCGGCCGGCGTCGCCTGGAGCGAGTGGATCGGCATGACCGACGCGCAGCGGACCGCCAAGATCGGGGGCGCGAAGGTCGGAGAGTCGGGCAAGCGCAAGACAATCGTGCTCGAGTGCTTCAAGGGAAAGCCATGGCTGGGCAGTTCGGACATCGACAACACAGGCACCGACATTGACGCGAATTCCCCGGCGCTGCCTTCCTGGCTCTATCTCCAGAGCAAGACAATCTCCTCGCTGGCGCCGGGTTGGGATGTGGACGTCGTCATCAGCGCGAGCGACCAGGACTCGGAACGGGCGAAGGCGGTTTTGAAGCGTTGCGCCGCGTTTGGATTCAAGGCGCGGATCGTGGAGTTCAAGGAGCGCGACTGATCCACGGATCCTGATTAGCACTCTTTGCAAGCCACAGCTTCCAAGGCCATCGGCTGCCCTTCGCGCGTCTTGTCGCGGTAGACCGTAACGCCCTTCACGCCGAGCTGGATCGCGAGCTCGTAGACGCGGCGGACGTCGTCGGGCGTCGAGGCTTGGGGGAAGTTGACGGTCTTCGAGACGGCGTTGTCGGTGAACTCCTGGAACGCGGCCTGCATCCTGAGGTGGCCGTCGGGTGCGATGTCGTGCGCCGTCACGAAGATGTCGCGCCAGGGCGCGGGGATCGTGTCCAACGTGAACCCCTCGCGCTTCGCGATCTCCTCGAAGACGTGATCGAGCTCCGGCAGCGTGGCGCCGTCGAGGACGTGGCGCGTGAACGAGAGGGCGAAGGCGGGCTCGATGCCGCTCGTGCAGCCGGCGATGATCGAGATCGTGCCCGTCGGCGCGATGCAGGTGACGTTGGCGTTGCGCAAGGGACGGCGCTCGGCGCGGAAGCAGTCGGCGAAGAGTGGATGGTCCTTCTGGCCGTAGATGCTGCGGTTGCAGTTCGGGAAGGGGCTGCGCTCGGCAGCGAGGTCCATCGAGGCGCGCCAGGACTCCTCCTTGATGAACTTCATGAGCTTGCGCGCAAGCTCGACCGCCGGTTCGGAGTCGTAGCGGAGGCCGAGCGTGAAGAGCAGGTCGGCCCAGCCCATCACGCCGAGGCCGATCTTCCGGTTGCCCTTGACGATGGCCTCGATCTGCGGCTTCGGGTACTTGTTCGCGTCGATGACGTCGTCGAGGAAGCGGACGACGAGGCGGATCGTCTCGCGGAGGCGCGGCCAGTCGATCTCCTTGCCGGCGGCGAAGCGGGCGAGGTTGATCGAGCCGAGGTTGCATGCCTCGAACGGCAGCAATGGCATCTCGCCACAGGGGTTTGTCGCCTCGATCGCGCCGAGCTCGGGCGTCGGCTGGAACGTCGCGATGCGATCGAGGAAGACGATGCCGGGCTCGCCCGATTCCCACGCGCGGCGGCAGAGGGCGTCGAAGACGTCGCGGGCCGAGAAGAGCCGCGTTCCGCCTCCCAGCAGGTTGCCGCCGTCGTCGCGCATCTTCTCGCGCAGCGGGCTCTTCCGCTTCGTGTGGGGATCGACGACCTCGTGCGGTGCGTCGCGCTTGACGGCGTCGAGGAAGGCGTCGGTGACGCCGACGGAGACGTTGAAGTTGGTCATCTCGCGCGGATCGGACTTCAGGTTGATGAAGTCGAGGATGTCAGGATGGTCGACGCGGAGAATGGCCATGTTGGCGCCGCGGCGGAAGCCGCCCTGCTGGATGGCGCGGGTCGCTTCGTTGAAGACGCGCATGAAGCTGAGGGGGCCGCTGGAGCGTCCGCCGGTTGTCGCGACGCGCGATCCCTCGGGGCGCAGGCGCGAGAACGAGAAGCCGGTGCCGCCGCCCGACTGGTGGATGACGGCGGCGGTACGGATCGCGTCGAAGATCCCGTCGTCGCCGGGCGAGACGAGGTGGTCGTCGACGGGGATGACGAAGCAGGCGAAGAGCTGGCCGAGCGAACGGCCGGCGTTCATCAGGGCGGGGGAGTTGGGGAGGAAGTCGAGCGCCGCCATGGCGGCCTCGTAGCGCGCGGCGTCAGCGGGCGTCTTCGCAATCGCCGTCGCGACGCGCTTCCAGAGTTGCTCGGGGGTCTCGACGACGGCGCCGCTCTCGTCGCGAACCAGGTAGCGCTTGCGGAGGACGGCGAGGGCGTTCGGGGTCAAGCCCATGGGGATAGTCTAGCGGAGATCCGCCTTCGCCTTGCGCCTCGCGGTTCCCGCGAGTCGTCCCCTTCGGGCGGGCTACGGCGTGATGAGATGTCCCACCGCCTGATGGCGGCGGGGCATCTCACTCCCACTCAATCGTCGCGGGCGGTTTCGACGAGATATCCAGCACGACGCGGTTGATCCCCTTCACCTCGTTGGTGATCCGCGAGCTGATTTTCTCCAGGAGGTCGTGCGGCAGCTTCGCCCAGTCGGCCGTCATCCCGTCGGTCGACTCCACCGCGCGGATCGCGCAGACGTTCCAGTAGGTGCGGAAGTCGCCCATCACGCCCACGGTCGACACCGGCAGCAGGATTGCGAAGTACTGCCAGAGCTTCTTGTGCGCCCCGGCGTTCTCGATTTCCTCGCGCACGATGGCGTCGGCCTCGCGCAGGATGTCGCACCGCTCCTTCGTGATCACGCCGAGGCAGCGCACGGCAAGCCCCGGCCCGGGGAACGGCTGGCGGCTCACCATCGAGTCGGGCAGACCGAGCTCCTTGCCGATCGTCCGAACCTCATCCTTGAAAAGAAGGCGCAGCGGCTCGACCAGCTTGAACTTCAGCTTTGCCGGGAGGCCGCCGACGTTGTGGTGGCTCTTGATGACGGCGCTCGGGCCGCCGAACGAGCTCTTCGATTCGATGACGTCGGGATAGAGCGTGCCTTGCGCGAGAAAGCCCGCGCCCTTCACCTTCTTCGCGTGGCGCGCGAAGACGTCGATGAAGGTGTGCCCGATGGCTTTCCGCTTCTTCTCGGGGTCGGTGACGCCCTTCAGCTTCTTCAGGAACTCTCTCGAAGCATCCACCATGACGAGGTTCAAATGCAGCCGGTCGGCGAAGAGCCGGCGAACGTCGTCGGCCTCGCCCTTGCGGATCAGCCCGTTGTCGACGAAGACGCAGGTGAGGCGGCTGCCGATCGCCGTGTGGATCAGCGTCGCGGCGACGGCGCTGTCGACGCCGCCGGAGAGTCCGCAGATGACGCGGCCCGTGTCGCCGACCTGGGCACGGATCGCGGCGGTGGCCGTCGCGATGTACGACTTCATGCTCCAGTCGCCGCTGACCCTGCAGATGGAGTAGAGGAAGTTCCGGAGGATGGTGCGGCCCTCCGGAGTGTGGGTGACTTCCGGGTGGAACTGGACGCCGTAGAAGTTGCGCGTCTTGTGCCGGGCGGCGGCCCACGGCGTGTTCCTCGTCCGCGCGAGGGGAATCCAGTCCTTGTCGCCTTCGACCTTGTCGCCGTGGCTCATCCAGACGACGGTCTTGGCTGGCACGCCGGCGAGGAGCACGTCGCCGTCGAGGACCTCGAGGTCGGTGCGGCCGTACTCCTTCTCCTTCGATCCGGCGACCTTCGAGCCCATCAAGTAGGCGCCGAGCTGCATGCCGTAGCAGATGCCGAGGACGGGGACGCCGAGATCGAGGATGCCCTTGTCGCAGTGGGGCGCCCCCTTCTCGTAGACGCTCGACGGGCCGCCCGAGAGGATGACGCCCTTCAGGTTGCGTTTTTTGAGGTCGGCCGGCTTCGCGTCGGGCGTGAGGATCTCGCAGTAGACGCCGGCTTCGCGGACGCGCCGCGCGATGAGCTGCGTGACCTGGCTGCCGAAGTCGAGGATCGCGATGAATTCGTTCGCCGCCATCTCCAGGCCTTTGAAACGAGGTTCGCCACGTCCTGAAGGGCGTGGCGATGGCGGTAAGGTAGTGGCGGCGCGGGAGAGGGTCAAGGAGTTGAGGCGGCCCGGACGTTGAACCTGCCCGAGAGGATCGACAAGAGCTTGCCGAACTGGCGAATCTCGAAGTCGGGCTTGGTGCGCCCCCGGTCCTCCTGGTGGCGCCCACCGCGGCGGACGAGGACCGTGCGGCAGCCGGCGGCGTTGGCGGCGTCGATGTCCTTCACGGGATGGTCACCGACGACCATCACTTCCTCGGGCGCGAGGTCGAGGTCGCTGCAGGCGCGGGTGAAGATCTTGGGGTTGGGCTTGGAGATGCCGATCTGGTCGGAGATGAAGACCGCCTGCGGCGAGAGGAGCGGGTAGATGCCCAGGCGCACAATCTTCTCGGCCTGCTTGATGGCGAGTCCGTCGGTGACGATGCCGCGGACGAGGTAGGTGTGGGAGAGCCGCCGCAGGGCCGGGAGGACGTCGGGGAAGGGCTTGAGGATGGCGAACTTCGCGTCGTGGTACGCGGCGATGCCGGCGGCGACGATCACGGCCCGGTTGAGCCCGCGCGTCGCGGCGGGCGGCAGGCGCTCGAGGAGCTTCTCGAAATGGTGTTCGTAGTTCGAACCGAACTCGGCAATCGCTTCCGCGAGCTCGCGATGGAGGTCGTCGAGCGACGCACGCAGGCCGAGGTCGACCATCGCCTGGAGGGCGTTCCGGCGGGCGCGCGCGGCGAAGTCGGTGGTGGAGTAGAGCGTGTCGTCGATGTCGAAGAGGACCGCGCGGAGGTGGCGCATCAGAGAGTGCCCAAGGACCGGCTCCTACGCTACCAAAAAAAGAGGCGGCCCCTCATGGGGGCCGCCATTCCTTGTCTACTGGCTACTGACGACTGGCTGCCGGCTACTCCTCCTAGAAGTTCCGGTCCTCGTGTTCCGCGAGGTCGATGATCTCCGGCGTGACGAGGATCATCAGGCGGCGCCGCTCGTTCGTCTTGCCCTTGCGGGTGAAGAAGAAGTTGAGCACCGGGATGTTCTCGAGGAACGGCACGCCGCTGGAGGCGTCGCGCATCAGGATGTCCTTGAAGCCCGAGATCATGAGCGTACCGCGGTCCGGCACGGTCACGGTTGTCTCGGCCTTCTGGAGGATCAACCAGGGCAGCTGCAGGAGGGTGGTGCCGGCCGTGGCCGCGCCGCCGGTGACGATGTTGATCGCGCGCAGCGACTGGAGTTCGGCCAGCGAGGGGCGCAGCTCGAGGGTGACGTACTTGCGGTCGTTGGAGACGATCGGGCGGACGTCGAGGACGACGCCCTGCGTCAGGATGCCGATGACGGGGTCGTACGCCGCCGCGGCCGTCGAGATCTGGGGCTCGAGGTCCTGGATGTAGGCGATCTGGGTGAGCGCCATGATGTGCGAGCGCTGCGTGTTGAAGACCGTGATGCGGGGCGCCTGGACGATCGTGGCCTTCGTGTTCTTGTGCAGGGCGCGCAGGACGATCTGGAGCGCCTGCTCGCCGATCCACTGGTACTGCATGCCCAGGCCGCCCTGGTCGAAGAGGCGGTTCGAGAGCGGGTCGATGCCGATGCCGGTGAGCGGGTCGAAGCGCATCAGCGTGTGGAAGGTCTGTGCGCGGACGTCCCAGCTCTCCAGCCGCGCCTGCTCGAACGAGACGAAGCCGGGGCCGATTTCGCCGCCGAGGCCCGGGACGCCCGCGTTCTCGTCGATCGTCGTCGCCCCGAAGCTCGGAACGTCAAAGCCCGCGGCGGGCGGACGATTGATGATGTCGACGCCGACGTCATCGAGGAAGTCGTCGAACGACGCGAGGAACCGCGCCGTGATGGCGACCATCGTGCCCGTGTAGCTGCGGAGCCTCTGGAGGAACTCGCGCAGCTCCTTGTGGGTCTTGCTCGTGTGGTTCACCAGCAGCTGCTGGTTGGGCGTCATCTCGATCGTGTACTCGCCCTCCCAGGTGCCCGGGGCGATGTTCTCCTTGATCAGGTCGACGATCTGCTCCTGCGAGACCGACGACTGCTTGGGCTCCTCGAGGCTGAACGTGGCGCCCGTCAGCGGCGTGCCGCCGCCGGAGGGCGAGGTGAGCTCGACCTTCGGGCCCGGGAAGTCCTGAATCTTCACGAGGATGTCGCGGATGTCGTGGAGCTCGAGGACCGGCTTGCCGCCCGCCAGCTGCGGGGTCGTGATGAGGACGACCTTCTCTTCATTGATGTGGTAGTCCAGGCCGAACTGCGACAGCAGGAGCTTCAGGGTGTTCTTGAGGACGAGGTCCTTGACCTTGAAGGTCACGGGCTTTTCCAGGTCGACCTTGTCGCGAACCGCGGCGTCCACCAGGATGTTCATCCCCGTGAAGTCGCGGACGAAGGCGACGATGTCCTCGAGCTTGGCGCCCTCGAACTGCATGTCGATCTTCATCGTGTCGAGCTTGCGGTTCATGGCGAGGATGTCGGGATCCTCCTCGGTGCCGACGCCTTCCTGGGTCTTGATGACCGACTGGGTGATGCGCTTGGAGATCTCGGCCCACTCGGCCGCACTCGGGAATCGGACGCTGTCGCTGTAGGGGATCACGGCTTCGTCGTCGGAGTCGGTCAGCGACTTCCAGTTCTCGACCTTCTTGCGGAGGAAGTCGTAGTACTCCTCGCGGTGGCGCGACTTCTCGGCGTCCTCGGCGAGTTCGATGGCCACCGTGTAGTGCGGATCGATGACCTGGATCTCGCGGCAGATCTGGATCGTCTTGTCGAACTTGCGCTGGTCGAAGGCCATGTAGGCCAGCTCCAGCAGGTGGGCGATCTTCTCGAGGACCTCGCGGCGCCGCGCGAGCTCGTGGGCGCGGACCTCCGCCTCGGCCTCGGCCTTCTTGGCCATGTCAACGCGGTTCTTCTCGAGGATCGCGGCGTCCTTCGACTTGCGAAGCGCCTCTTCGACGGGGCGCTGGAGGGCCTTCATCGCCTCGACCTCGTAGGGGATGTGGCGGATCTTGAAGTCGGCCTCCTGGAACTCGTGGATGGCGTCCTCGAACTGGCGGATGTTGTAGAAGCGCTCGCCGTTGCGGATGTGGTTGGTGATTTCGATCTGCGCCTGCTCGACCTGGACCTTGAACTTCTGGATCTCCTGGTCAGAGACGGAGCCGGCACCGTACATCTCGCGGCCTCCGACGATGACGGAGTTGATCTCGCCGAGGAGCTTGCGCGCGTCGGTGTTCTCGGGCCACGCCTTGATCGAGAGCTGGCAGGCGTCCTTGGCCTTCTCGAACTCGGCCTTGTTCTTCCACTCGACCGCCTGGCGGTAGTACTCGTTGGACTCGGAGATCTTCTGCTGGTCCTGGAGGCTGTACTTCTTGAAGGCCTCCTCGGCGATGCGGCGCCACTCGGCGTCCTGGGCCTGGATCCCGTCGCTGGTCGCCTTTGGCGGATCCTGTGTGCCGGTCTTGGGCGTATCCACCATCGGGGCCTTTTCAGGCTCGGTGGTCTTCGCCTGCGACTGGCAGCCCCAGAAGAGCAGGCTCAGCGACAGCGCCAACCCGCTCATGCGGAAGGTCAGACCCTTCATGATCGCCTCCATGACCCGTGGACTAGGACCGTGGACCGTAAGACCGTAAGACCGTGGACCGTGGAACTAATCGAACCGCCGGCGCTCTTCCTCGTCGGGGATGATGATGCGCGTGCGGAGGATGGTCAGGAGCTGCCTGCGCTGGAGCCCCTTGAACTTGTTCGAGCCGAGGTTTCCGACGATCGGGATGTGGCGCCACATCGGGATCGAGCTCTCCGCGTCGATGTCGAAGAGCGTGGTCAGGCCGCCCAGCAGGAGCGTGCCGCGGTCTGGAACCACGACCGTGGTGCGCAGGCGCTGGATGTTCAGGATGGGCGTTTCGATGAAGACCGTGCCGGCCGTCACCGGCGCGCCGATCGGGCCCGCCAGGTTGATGCTGATGCCGAAGACCTGGGGCGGGGGCGGGAAGAGCGTGGCGACCGTGGGCCGCATCTCGACGGTGACGTAGCGGCGGTCGGCGCTCACGATGGGCCGAACGTCGAGCGTGATGCCGTCGCTGACGACGTCGGGCTGCGGGTCGGGCGCGACGGCGGCCGTCGCGATCTGGATGTCGTAGTCGCGGATGTACGCGAACTGGTTCGAGATGCGGATGTTGCCGCGCTGCGTGTTGAAGAGCGTCAGTTTCGGGGCCGTCAGCATGTGCTGGCGCTGGTCGCGCGTGACGAGGCGGATGATCGCCTCGAGCGAGATGTCATCGAGCAGCGTGTACTGGAGCGTCGCGCCGCCGATCGGCGAGAGCACCTGTCCGGCGAACCGGCCGAACAGGAAGTCGTTGTTCATGATCTGCTGGACGCGCGCGCCCATGTTGCGCGTGACGTTGTCGCCCCACACGCCCGTGATGCCGGCCGACGTGGAGGAGAGCGGGCCGCCGCCGCCGTCCGGATCGACGAAGGTCGCGAACTGCGCGCCGGGGAGCGTGGCGAACGCCGGGTTGATGTCGTCCACGTTCGGGATGCCGATGACGCGCGAGCCGTCCACGTCGCGGAAGTCCATGCCGACTTCCTGGAGGAACTCCTCGGAGACGGTGAGGAACCGGGCCTCGACGCTCACGAGGATGCCCGTCGAGGCGCGCAGGTCGCTGAGGAACTTCTGGATCTTCTTGTGGATCGGTACGGTGTTGCGGACGATCAGGAGGCCGTTGTTGAAGGCGATCGATTTGCCGTCCGCCTCCTCCCAGTTGTCCTTCTCGATCGTGTTCTTGATGAGGTTCGCCAGGTCGTCGCCCGTGAACTGCTGCTTGGCGCCCTCCTCGGTCGTCGCCGTCGTGCCGATCGAGTCCTGCGCCAGCGAGATATCGACGCCCGGGAAGTCCTGGAGGCCGTACGTGAGGTCCTGGACGTCATAGAGCTCCAGGCGGACCTTCTTCTTGAGGGCGTCCTGCGAGGTGATGATGACCACGCCGCCGTCCACGACATGCGCCTTGTTCTTCGGGTTGAGCATCAGCTTCAGGGCGCCGTCGAGGATGATGTCGGTGACCTTGATCGAGATGACCTCCTGCTCGGGGTTCTCGATCGCCTTGTTGTCGATGACGAAGTTCAGGCCGGAGATCTCGCGGATGTAGTCGACGACCGCGTTGAGGCCGGCGTTCTGCATGTCGATCGTGATGCGGATCGAGCGCAGCTTGTCGACGATCTCCTGGTCCTCGGGGCGGATCGCGTCGAGCTCGAAGTCCTGGATGCCCTTGGGCTGGCGCTTGGAGATGAGCTCGTACCAGAGCTCCTTGGCGGGGAAGGAGAGCTCCTCGGCCTGGACCACGGCGGCGAGCTCGATGTTCTCGAAGGTGCGCTTCCACTCTTCGACGTAGTTCTTGAGGTTGTCGCGCTCCGACTTCACGTGGCGGAGGCGCTGGGCGACCATCTTCATCTCGTCCACGCTGCGGAGCGTGGGGTTGCGGTAGAGGATGCGGTCGCAGATGTCGATGCAGAGCTGGTACTGTTCGCGCTCGAAGGCGATCTGGGCCTTCCCGAAGAGGAACTCCAGCTCGCGCTTCTGCTCGATCTTCTTGCGGACCTCGTCGCGCGCCTTCTCCTCCTCGATCATCTGGAGGCGGACGCGCTGCTCGTCGATTTCCTTCTGGCGCTTGGCGGCCTTCGTTTTCTCGAGCATGTCGGCGGCCTGCTTGCGGCGCGTCTCGAGATCGGGGCCGGTCGGCAGCCACTTGGCGTATTCGAGGACGGTGCGGAAGTTCTCCTCGGCCTCCTGGTAGTAGCCCGCGTTGTAGGCCCGGACGCCGTTGGAGAGTTTGTCGTCGATCTCGAGGATGGTCTGCTGGTGCTGGACGACCGTCTTGCGGAGCATGTCCTGGATGATCTGGCTCTTGGCCGTGGCAACGCCCCGGCCGATGATGAACTCGATCTCGGTGGCGAGGGCGAGGGCCGAGGCGTGATCGGCCTTGAGCTGGATGGCCTTCTGGCACTCGATCTGGGCGCGCTCGAAGTCGCCGCTCTGGTAGTAGCGCTCACCGAGGCGGTAGTGTTCGTCGGCCTGGGCGGCCTTCTGCTGTTCGTTGACTTCCTGGGCCGCCTTCAGCCGCTGCATCAACTGGTCCCATTCCTGCCCGCTCTGGGTGTTGGCCGCGGGGTTGACCGTCGCGCCCGTCGCGTCGGGAATGGACTTGTTGGCAACAGGGGCCGTGGGCTTCGACGGCTCGGAGGTGGCGCAGCCGGCGAAAATCACCAGGCCGCCAAGGCTCGCGAATGCAACCAGAGCTCTCATAAGGCCTCGCTCCCGAATGTGCGTGACCCGGACCATCAAACGGGTACCGAGTCTAGCCGCTGGGTTTCAAGACGCAAGGAAAAGAGGAATCCCTGCGGGGGGAGTAGAAGAAAAGAGAAAACACCATGCCCCCGGGCATGCGGGCCGGGGGCATGGAAGTTCGAAGTTTGAGGTTCGAAGCACGAAGTGAAGTACGAAGTGATGCAGGACTATGTCATTTCCTCCGCCGGGCGGCCATCGTCGACCGGTCAATCGTCGCTTCGATGGCGGCGGCCCAGGTCGCGTCGACCATGCGGGCCCCGTCGGCGAGCGCGAACTGCATCTCGGCCAGGGCTTCGGTGACGGCGTGGCGCTGGCAGAGCTTGTTCGTGATCCTGCTCTCGGTGCGGAGCCTCACGACGGTCAGTCCGCGGTCATCGACCAGCGTGAGGCGCGCGGTCGGGCTGAGGTAGGTCGAGTCGACGGGACGGCACGCCTTGTTGCCGTTGACGAAGGTGGTCTCGCAGAAGACCGCGCCCATCCGGACCGTGGCCTCGTCGATTTTCTTCAGCACGGCGCTCGAGCCGACCGTGTGGTTCGACTGGGACTTCGTCCAGACGCCGTCCGCGTAGCGAGTGATCGTGAGGCAGGCGGTGCCCTCCTTCGGATTGGCGGTGACGATCGTGACCTTCCAGAGCGCGGGCGTTGCGGCGGAGAGTTCGTTGCTGGGAAGGCCGGCGCCGGACGTGTGCTTCTCAATCCACTCCTTGTCGGTGGTGATGGGGACGACGCGATACGAGTAGGTCGCCTGGGGCTCGACGGCGAGGTCGACGGTATCGGGCTTGCCGGGAGCGAGCAGGTCGAGGCACTGCCAGGGGCCGCCCTCCTTGCGGCGTTCGAGTCGGAGGAGCTCGATGGCTACTTCGCGCGATTCGGCATCGGCCGGTTTGCTCTGCCACGCGAGGGCGACGGCGCCTTCGCTTGCGTCGGCGCGGGTGAGCGTGAAGGAGGGCATGGCAGGAGGCTTCCGCCCGGGCGTCCCGACTGGGGTCAGGACGATCTCCGTCCGATACGAGCCGGCCCAGTCATGGACTGGAGTGATGCTCGCGGTGTGGGTGAACGGCTCGAGCGCGTCGAGCGGCGGCGGCTTCGCCGGAGCGAGGTCGGAGTGGCTGGCGCCGGCCTCGCGCTGCGAATGCAGGGCAAGATCGGCGAGGCGTCGCGGGTGAGGGTCCTCGCGCTTGAAGGCGACGCCGAGGGAGAGGTAGCCCGCGAGGGCGGCGGCGGCGGCGGCGAAGGCGAGCTTCTCGCCGTGTCGGGCGAGGATCGTCCGGATCCTGCCGGGTTGCGGGTGGCCGTTGACCCCTTGCTCACGGCAAGCTTTCGTGTCGACCATCATCGTGCACCTCCTTGGGTTCGATGGCCGCGGACCTGGGCTGATGTCCGTCCGGGTGGACGGAGACCCATCACCCATTTATTATGTATTCGAGTCCGGTCCGGCACCCCGAAGGTGCCGGCTTGGTTTTTCGCGCTGACGACTGCCTTCTTCTTCTCTCTACTTCTATAGCTGCCAGCTACTCGTATCCGCCTTCGCCTTGCGTCTCGCCCTCCTGGCGAGACGGCCCCTTCGGGCGGGCTTCGGCGGGATGAATCGACCCGCGGACTTCGTCCGCGGCGCGATTCACTTGCTCCGCTCCTCGATCTTCTTCAAGTCCTTCTTCACGATCTCCGTCTTGCCGTAATCGGCGAGGAGCTTCTTATAGGACGCCGCGGCCTTCTTCTTGTCCGTCTCGTACTCCTTGTCGGCGATCAGCAGCAGGTCCTTCGCCTTCTTCTCCTTCTCCTCGGAGGTCTCGTTTCCGCCGGTCTTCCGCCCGCCGTGCTTCTCGCACAGCTGGTCCTCGACGAAGAGCTCGGGCCGGTGAATCGTGACCGTCTTGCCCTCCTCGTCCTTGATCACGACCAGCACGCCCGACACCTTGCGCTTGTCCTCCACGGTGTCGCAGCCCGTCTTCGTCCCCGTGCTCTTGTCGAAGATCGGAATGCACTTCTTGAATTTCACGTCCTTCGAGAAGTTCTCGACCTTCTTCAGCTCCGCGCCGCTCCCGAAATCGACCTCGATCGACGTGCCGCCGGACTGCGAGATCCGGTGCACGCCGGTGTCGCCCTTGCCCTTCGTCTCCTCCCACACGCCGATCTTCTCCCCGGCCTTGTGGTTGTGCTTGACCTCGACCATGCCGTGGTCCTTGTCGAACTTCTTGATCACGAGGAACGCCGTGCCGGGCTCCTCGTCATCCCTGCCGGGCGACGCCGTCGTGATGCTGAACTCCCAGATCCCCAGGGAGGTGGCCGACACCTCGTTCGAGGCCTTGCCGTGGCCGTCGGGCGAGTTGTTCTTCTTCCACTTCGGATCGCTGGTCACCGCGGTGATGCGATAGCTGTAGACCGTTTTCGGATCGAGCTTGCTGTCGGTGAAGCTCGTCGCCTTGCCGTCCACCGCGCCGTCGATGATGTCCCACTTGCCGCTCTTGCCCTTGCGCTCCACGATGAAGCTGTCGATCACCGCCTCGTCGACGTCCTTGTCCACCGCGGCAGGGCTGAAGTTGACGGTGATGCCCTTGAGCTCGACATTCACCTTCGTCTCGATGGTGATGGCGGGCAGCACGATCTCCTTCGCCGCGACCGGACCCTCGGTCCACTTCGGCGTCACATCGCCCACCGTCGCGTAGGCGGTTGCCCACGCGTTGGCTTCCTCGGCCTTCGAGGTGTTGGTGTAGGGGGCGAGCGCGCTGCTCGTCAGGCTCGACGCCTTGCCCGCGGCCAGGTCGGCATGCTCGCGCTCCTGCTGCCCCTTGATCTCTCCGGTCAGCCCCGAGAGCGTCCGCGCCGTCGCATCCTGCTCGGTCAATGCGAACGCGTAGACGAGATATCCGACCAGGAGCGCCGCGGCGACCCCGAGGGCCACCTTCTCGCCATGCTGCATGAAGAACTTCTTCGCAGCACTCGGTTCCTTCTGATCCGCCATGACATCCTCCAATTCGCCTCCGCCCCTGCGGGCTTCGGCGCAATGCAATCTCAGGCCGCGCGGGGCGGCCGTTCATTCATCCCGTCGAACTACTTTCCCCACGCCGGGACCTTCGCCGGGTCGAAGTCGATGACCTGGCCCGTGATCCAGACCTGGACCGGCTGCGGCTTCACCGCGTCCTCCAGCTCCTTCTTCCTCGCGGCGATCTTGGCTTCGTGCGGGTCGCCCTTCTGGATCCTGACCTGGTCCTCTTTCTTCAGCGGGTTCTGCGTGGCCGCGAAGATGCGGACCCCGATGACGTTGACGAGCAGCGGCGACCGCGACGGCGTGATGACTTCGCGGATCAGCTTCGCCACGTCGCTGTAGGAGAGCGTCACCGAGAAGCCGAAGGTGATCGTCCGGCCGAGGAAGTTCTTGGGATCCTCGGGCTTCGGCGGCTTGTCGCCCTCCGGGAGGTAGAGCTCTTCGAACCTCGCGCCGAACTCCGTGGTCGGCGAGCCGACGTACTTGACTTCACCCTCCGCCGCGGTGGGGCGGGGCTCCTGGGGGAACTTCTGCGGATCGGCCAGCACCTTGAAGAAGAAAACGTCGTTGAGCCGCTCGGCCTTCACGCCCTGGGCGGTGACGGCATCGCGGATCAGCTCACAGATGAAGTAGCGCTTCTGGAGGTCGCGGATCGCGGAGCGGCGCTCCTCGTCGGTGATCACGCTCCAGGGCAGGTTGACGACGTCGCCCCAGTTGAATCCGTACTTGCCATCCGGCTTGAGATCGTTGGGGAGGCCGACCAGGACGCCCTTCGCGCGGATCTCCTTCTCGAGCTCCTTGGCCGCGTCCACGAGCGAGTTGCAGAACTCGGTGTGCGGAGGGTTGGTCTTGTTGGTCAGGCTCGGCAGCCAGCCCTCGAGCGGCGCGTCGTGCTTGATGAAGTTCTCGGCGATGGTCTTGTAGTCGCCCTGGAACTGCTTCTTGACCTCGTTCCACTTCTCGATGTCCTTCTGGCTGGGCGCGCCCGACCTGACGTCCGGGGCCGCCTTCTCCCACGGCGCCTGGTCCTTCAGACTGGTGAGGTCGGTGTTCAGCTTCCCGATCTTCGTCTTCTCTTCCTCCGCGGATTGGTGCAGCGGCAGCCACCACAGGAACGCGACCGCGGCGACCACCGCGAGCCCCGCGGCGACGCCGACCCAGAACAGGTTCTGTTTGAGTTTATTCATGGTTCACCTACTTCTGCTCCTTGAGCTCGTTGATCTTCTTGTCCAGCTCGACGACGCGCGGCTGGCGCATGGCCCAGGTGTGGGCGAGCTCGGACCTCCACTTCTTCCAGTTCTCCTTCACCGTCGCGATCAGCTTGGGATCGACGGCGAGCAGGAAGTCGTCCATCTCGTCCAGGTGCTGCATGGCGGTCCGGTTGTCGGCGCCGATCGGGAGGTTGAGCCGGACCACGAAGCGGTCGTATTTCTTGTCGCCGGCGTCGCCTCCGGCCGGTTCGCTGAGAATGACGCTCTCGGGCCGGATCTCGGAGGTCTGCCCCTTCACCTGGATTTCCCACCTCAGGTGGTCCTTCATGGGATCGCCGCGGCGCAGCTTGAAGTCGTCGATCACTGAGGCCTTGGCGCCGTCGGCGCGCTTCGGCACACCGCTGACGTCCCAGCCGAGCATCATCTTGGCCACGAAGGCGACCGTCTCGACGCTGCTGCCCTTCTTCAAGCAGCAGCCTTCGATCGTCACCAGCAGCCGCTTGTCGATCAGCATCGGCCTGATGACCGCCTTGCCCGGCGCGGGAGAGGGCCCGCCCACCGCGGCCGGCTGGGCCGAGAGCTCCTCGAAGCGAAAATCGAGCACCCACAGGCACTTATCCTCGCCCAGCGAGCGGTCGCCGTTGTTGGGCAGGTTCGGGTTGATCAGGTTGAGCACGCGCAGCACGAGGTCGCGTTCCTGCGCGATACCGGCGAGCCGGTCGAGGGGGCCGGCATCTTCAGCCGTCGCCGCGCCCGCGGCGTACTTCGGGTTCTTGATGGCGAGCGTCTGCTCGCGTGCCTTCTTGATCTTGTCACGCGCCTCGGTGAGGGAGGTCCTCACCGTCTCGCCGCCTTTCCGGATCGACTCAAGGCTCTGCACCTCGCCGCTGGCCGTGACGCCCATCATGACGACCATCAGCAGCAGCGCCGCGACGGCGCCGGCGACCCACGGCTGCTTCTTCTTGATCTCCTTGCGCTGCTTGTAGACCTCAGGCAGCAGGTTGATCTTGTTCTGGCCGTCACCGCCGCCCTGGACCGCCAGGCCGATCGCCGTCCCGACCGTGTTGAGGTCCTCGTTGAACTGGCCCTGGTCGACCCCGCCGCCCACGACGATCTTGTTGAGCTTCGCGAGCCGGTTGGCCGGCATCTGGAGCGACTGCGAGACGAACTTCTGGAAGTTCAGCGTCTTGGTCGAGTTGCCGATCAGGAGGATCTTGTCGAACTTCGACGCCTTCGAGATCGACTTGTAGTAGCCGATCGAGCGCTGCACTTCGCTGACGAGGTCGCGCAGCGTGGGCTGGATGGCGTTGAAGATCTTCTGTGCCTGCTGCGACTGGCCGGCCTTGATCTTGAGCTTCTCGGCTTCGCCGAACGGGATGTTGAAGGCCTTCTGGAGCGCCTTGGTGATGTCGTTGCCCGTGATCGGCAGGTTGCGGACCCAGAACTTGGCGCCGTCGATGATCACCAGGTCGGTGTTGTCGGCGCCCATGTCGAGCGCGATCGCCGATCCGCCGAGGTCCTGATCGTAGTCGAGGAAGTTGTAGAGCGCGACGGGGCCGAACTGGACGCCCTCGACGTTGAAGCCGAGTTCCTCGATGTTCTTGAGGAACTGCTCGACGATGTCCTTCTTGATGGCGAAGAGGATGACTTCCTTCTCCTCGCCCGGTCCGTACTGGCGCTGGACGAACTGGTAGTCCCAGATGACTTCATCGATGTTGAACGGGATCTGCGACTGCGCCTCGTACTTGACCACCTCGGGGAGCTTCGCGTCGTCCACCGGCGGGAGCTTGATGAGCCGGTTGAACGTCGAGTGGCCGGGAAGGCTCAGGACGACCTTCTCGCTCCCGATCTTGCAGCGTGCCTTCAGGTCCTGAAGTGCCAGCTTGATCATTTCATCCGCGTTCCCGGGCTCGCCGGTTTCGGAGCCCTCGAACGGGATGATCGTGGACGCGGTCAGCGTGTACCCGCCGGTGGCGCCCTTCTCCAGGCGCACGGCCTTGACGGAGTACTTGCTGACGTCGATCCCCCAAATGCCCTTGCCCATGGATATCCCCTTCCAAACGGAGACAGAATGAAAGACCAGAGGAGGGAGGGGCGTTTACGGGAAGGGGGCTGAGAAATCGTGCGCTTCAGGACGGCCGTCGGTTGGAAGGGGCGGTAGCAGTGACCCTCAAATTTTCACGTCTCACAATCGCGCGCTTAAGCGACGCGATTCGCTCCGCCGCATTCGTTACGCCGGTCCCGACCGTGGCGCCGTTCAGCCCGGTCCGTTCGCCTCGTCCTCCAACAAGAGACCTAATTTGTTAGACGGACCCCCCGGACAGACTCGTGCAAGACAATCTAATAATCTGGGGCCGGAGGGCAAGGAATAAAGACCGGGAAGAACGTACGACCGTGCGACGGTACGACCGTCGACCGAGAGAGACCATGGGCCAACCGGTGGTGGGCATCAGGCCAGCAGGCCCGACTCCCTGCACGCCAGCTTCAGGTCCGCCTCGAACGTGGGGAGGGCGGTCATGTTTCGCAGCACGTAGGCCGGATGGAACGTCGGCAGGACGCGCGTGCCCAGGTAGTGGGTGAACGTTCCGCGCACCGACGTGATCCCTCGCGGCGAATGGAGCAGCCCCTTGAGGGCGACGTTGCCCATCAGCACGATGAGCTTCGGCTTGATGAAGCCGATCTGCCGCTGGAGGAAGCCCAGGCAGTTGGCCATCTCGACGGCCTCCGGCACCCGGTTGCCGGGCGGGCGGCACTTCAGGATGTTGGCGATGTAGACCTGGGAGCGCCTGACGCGGTGCCTGGAGAGCGTGCCGGTCAGCAGTTCGCCGGCGCGGCCGACGAACGGCTCGCCGTGGACGTCCTCGTCTTCGCCGGGCGCTTCACCGATGAAGAGGAGCGGCGAATCGAGCGCGCCGACGCCGAAGACCGTCTGCGTTCGCGACCTGCACAACGCGTCGCACCGCGTACAGGCGGCGATCTCGTCACGGAGCGCGGCCATCTCCGGCGGGAGCTCCACCGGGCCGACGACGGGGACGAGGGACGGCTTCGCTGGTTTCGGGACCGGCTTCGGCCTGCCCTCCGTAGCGCCACCCGCGCGCGCGGAGGAGGGCGCGGGCCTGGCGGCGGCCGCCGACGTCCGGGTCGCCGGAAGGAAATCGGCGCCGAAGAGCTTCTCGAGCTGGAGGTAGCGCTTCATGCATGCGCCTTCGCCTGCGTCTCGCCCTTCTGGCGAGCCGGGCCGGCTACGGCGCGATGAACTGGCCCGCCGGCTTCGCCCGCGTGCCATTTCACCATTTCGCGATCGCTTCCTCTTGTCTCTCGCTCAGCCGCTTTCCGTGCTTCACGAAGCGCATCGTCTCCTTCACGATCCGTGCTTCGACGGTCTTGAGCGAGCCCTCGAGCGACGCGCCCGAGGCGCGCGGATGGCCGCCGCCGCCGTGTCGCTGCGCGAGCACGATGCCGTCGATCCCCGGACCCGTGCGCCAGCTGACCTTCACCTTGCCGTCCATGGACTTGAAGAGGATGGCGACCTCGACCGTCTTGAGCGACATCAGGAGATCCATGAACTCCTGCGTGTCGCCGAGCGCGGCGCCGGTGCGCGCCAGCATCTGGGGCGTGACCGAGATCCACGCGACGCGCTGGTCGCTGGAGAGCTTCATCGTGCGGATGACCTCCGCGAGCATCTTCAGCTGCGGCGGCGTCTTCTGCCGCCAGAGCAGCTTGTTCATCACGCTCGGCTTCACGCCGCACGCGAGCATCTCCGCGGCATTGCTGTGCGTCTCGACCGTCGTGTTCGAGAACATGAAGCGGCCCGTGTCGGTGACCGACGCGACGTAGCAGCAGGTGGCGATCCCGGCGTCGGGCTTCACGCGCGCCGCCTTCATGAGGTCCCAGATCATCTCGCCGGTCGACGAGTAGGACGGGTCGATCCAGTTGATGTCGCCGAAGCGGACGTTCGACGCATGATGATCAATGTTGATGACCGTCGTCTTCGAGCGGTCGATGGCCGCGCTGATCCGTTCGAGCCGCGACCACGCGCCGGAGTCGCAGGTGATGACCGCGTCGTATGGAGGCCGGAGGTCCTCCCGGTCCGCGCCGACCTTGTCCGCGCCCGGCAGGAAGCGGTAATCGGGCAGGGCGCCGTGGTCACAGACGGAGTGCGATGCCTTGCCCAGCTTTTTCAGGACGAAGTTGAGGGCGAGTTGCGCCCCGAGCGCGTCGCCGTCCGACCGGACGTGGCCGGAACAGAGGAACCGCTGGTGCTTCGCGATGAACTTCAGGATCGGGGCGACGGCTTTCTTCGTCTTGGCGCTTACCGGACGCAAAAGAGTTCTCCGTTCCTCGCGCTGAGCACGCGCGCGTTGACCAGCTCGCCCCGGGCGCCATCGATGTGCGCAGGGAGGTATCGCTCGGTGTATCCGCCTCCGCCCCGCTCGACGAGCACGTCGACCTCGCGACCGACGAACGTGTCGCAGAAGGACTGCGTGAGCTCCGCGGCGAGCTCCTCGAGCCGGCGTTTGCGGGAAGCCTTCACCGGGATCGGGAGATCGTCCATCCGTGACGCGTCCGTACCCGCGCGGTGCGAGTAGGAGAAGATGTGGACACGGCTCATTCCGCAGCGCCGCACCAGGTCCATCGTGTTTTCGAACTGCGCCTCGGTCTCGCCGGGGAAGCCCACGATGACGTCGGTCGTGATCGCGGCGTCGGCGACCCGCGCGCGGATCCGCTCCACGCCGCGCAGGTACTGCGACCGGCTGTATCGCCGGCGCATCGCGCGGAGGATTGCATCATCGCCCGACTGGAGGGGCAGATGGAGATGGGGACAAAACCTGCCGCCGCTCGACGCCATCACGTCGAGGAGCGCGTCGTGGATCTCGTTCGCCTCCAGGCTGGAGAGCCGCACGCGCGCGACGTTCGGGATCGCGAGGAGCCGCTCAAAGAGCGCCGCGAGGCTCGTTCCATGCTCCCTGCCGAACGAGCCGACGTGGACGCCGGTGACGACGATCTCGCGATAGCCGTTGTCGGCGAGCCTCCGCGCCTCCTCGACGCAGTCGCCGATCGGCCGGCTCACGCTGCGGCCGCGCACCATCGGGATGACGCAGAAGGAGCAGTTGAGGCTGCAGCCGTCCTGCACCTTCAGGAACGCGCGCGTGTGCGAGTCGAAGGCGGAGATCTTCAGGTCGAAGATGGACGAGAGATCGCGCGCCGTGAGGCGGGGATCGTCCAGGTAGAGCGGCAGCGACGACTTCTCGTCGTGCGTCACGACGCGCGTGACGCCGCCGAGCCCCTCGAAGTCGCGCCGGTTCGAATCGGCGGCGCAGCCCGTGATCGTGAATTCCGCCGACGGGAACCTCCGGTGGAGGCGGCGCACGGTGCGCTCGGCCTCCTTGAACGCGCCCTGGGTCACGGTGCAGGTGTTGATGACGTAGACGTCGGCGCCGTCGTCGGGGTCGACTTCGAGCCAGCCGCGGCGCACGATCGCTTCGCGCAGTCCCTGCGACTCGACCTGGTTCACCTTGCAACCGAATGTGACGATGGCGACCGTTCTGCCTTCTGTGTTCGTGCCGTTGACCATGGGGGCGCGATTATATAATCCGCCCTCATGAGATACCTGCCGCTGCTGCTCCTTGCCGGCTGCATCGACTTCAGCGAAGAGCGCCGGCGCGACGACCCGTTCGACCGCTACGAGCGGATGCCGATCGGCGCGGGCAACATAAAGGTCACGGTGGAGCAGTTCGAGTTCGATGCCGTCGACACGACGGCCTTCCAGGCCGCGTTCCTCTATCGCGACGGCGCCATCGCGGTGGCGGGGGGCGGGATCTACGGAAACAACGGCGCGACGGTCTTCGCCGGCACCCGCAACTTCATCGCCGCGTTCAAGGCCGAGACCGAGAAGTACCGCTCGCGCAGCTACACGCGGGCCTTCCAGCTGGTGGCCGACGGCTACGAAGCGCAGCTCCAGGTCGTCGACCGGATCACGACGTCGACGACCTACGTCATTCCGATCTACAGCGGGACGGCGATCGTGCGGACCCTCGAGGTCATTCCCGTCGGGACGATGCTCGCGATCAAGCCGAAGAAGCGCGGCAATCTCGTCGACCTCGAGGTGACGCCGGTCTTCTCGAAGGTGAAGGGCGGGACGATCCAGGTGGTCGAACTCACGACGCGCCTTACGGTTGAAGTGGGGAGGCCCTACGTGATCATGGCGCACGAGGAGGCGAAGGACTCCTTCGGCGCGGCGTTCTTCTCGAAGCGCGTCGGCAGCTCGACGCGGAAGATCATGCAAGTCCTCACGGTGGAGGCACCGTGAGGACTTGCGAGTAGCTAGTGGCTAGTAGCTAGTGGCTAGTAGTAGAGGAATGCGGCCGGCGGGCCGCTCGATCAAGAGTAGAAGAGTAGAAGAGTAGAGAATAGTGACAAAAGTTCTCCTCGCGATGAGCGGGGGCATCGACTCTAGCGTCTCCGCGGTCCTCCTGAAGGAGGCGGGGCACGACGTCGTCGGCGTCTTCATGCGCCACGGCGTGAAGGCCGAGAGCACGGCGCGCCCCGGCAAACAGGGCTGCTGCTCGCTCAACGACGCCTACGATGCGCGCCGGGTCGCGGACCTCCTCGGCATCCCGTTCTACGTGCTCAACTTCGAACGCGACTTCGGCCGCATCATCGACTACTTCGTCGCGGAGTACGACCGCGGCGCGACGCCCAACCCGTGCATCAAGTGCAACAAGGACCTGAAGTTCGGCAAGCTCTTCGAGTACGCCGACGCGATCTGCGCGCCGATGATCGCGACGGGCCACTACGCGCAGGTCGAGCACGCCGAGCCCTGCTTCGCGCCCTCAGGGGGCGCTTTACGGGGCAAGCGCCATCTCCTCAAGCGCGGAGTCGACGCGCGCAAGGACCAGTCCTACGTGCTCTTCCCGCTCGACCAGTCGCAGCTGGCGCGCTGTCTCTTCCCGGTCGGAGCGCTTGAGAAGCCGGCGGTGCGCGACGTCGCGCGGCGCGCCGGGCTCGCCATCGCCGACAAGCCGGAGAGCCAGGAGATCTGCTTCGTCCCGTCGAACGACTATCGGCCGCTGGTGAAGGCGCGGCTCGGCGACCGGGTCCGCGAGGGCGTCTTCAGGTCAACCGATGGCGACGCCGTGGGCAGGCACGAGGGCCATCAGCTCTTCACGATCGGCCAGCGCAAGGGGCTCGGCATCGCGCTGGGCAAACCGATGTACGTCGTCGCGATCGAGGCGGAGACGAACACCGTCGTGCTGGGCGACGACGAGGATCTGCGCGGCGGAGAGCTCACCGCGGAGCAGGTCAACTGGAGCGCCGTCGACGCGAAGCCAGGCGACGCGTTCGAAGGGAACGTCAAGATCCGCTACAACCACGCGGGAGCCGCTGCGCGCGTCGAGGCACTCGATGGGAACCGCGCGCGCGTGACGTTCAACGAGCCGGTGCGGGCGATCACGCCCGGGCAGGCGGCGGTCTTCTATCGGGGGGACGACGTTCTGGGCGGCGGCTGGATCAAGTAGTCGCGGGCTTGTCCCCGGTTTCCGGCCCGTGCTTGATCTCCTGGATCTCGATGCGGCAGTCCTGCGCCACTTTCTTGATTTCCTGGAGCTTCTTGCGCGCCCGGCTGGCGGCGATCTTCTTGCCGCCCTTGAACTGCTCGTACTCGATGCGCGCTTCGTTCACGAGACGCGCCAACTCGTCGTATTTCTCGATGCCCATGATTTTTCCTCGGCGAAGGAGCGGTATTCTGTGAGCGGTCCCGGCGACTGTCAAGAAACGCTCAGGGACCGATCTTGGGGTTTTTGCACCATGACAGCCACTCCTCCTCGAATTTCGGATTCGCGGCGAGGAGCTTCTCGACGGCGCCTGTCGGCTTCTCCGCCTTCGCCTCCTCCTTGTACGCGGTGAGGAACTTCTCGCGCAGCGGGCCGTAGAGCAGGTAGGCGACCAGTGCGTAGGAGGCCTCGTACTGGAGGAGCGACGTGATCCGGTCGGCCTTCGTCAGCGTCTCGAGGAGTCCCGGCTTCAGGTTGGGCCACAGCGCCCGGATGAACCGCGCGTTGGCGTTCACGACGCCCGGCTCGGTCGTCTCGAAGTGCTCGGCCATCCCCTCGACCAGCCAGGCGGGCCACCGGGGGGTCCGCGCCTGGAAATGCAGAAGCGCGTGGGTGAGCTGGTGCGAGAGCTCGCGCTTGATGTCGGCGAACTCCGGATTGAGCGTGGCGTCGACCACGATGCGCCGCGTCGAGGGCAGGAACCACGACCGGTGTGCCGTCCGCGAGTCGATGTGCTGGGGGGCCTCGGCGGAGCCCTCGCGTTCCGTCTCGATGACGATCGTCAGCGTCGGCAGATCGCGTTGAGAGAAGCCGAACGTCTCGCCGTGCTCGACCGTCAGGCTCTGGATGAAGTCGGTCGACCACTTCGGAACGAGATCGCGGTAGCGGTAGTTCGGAGGGATGATGAAGGTGTGGCCGTTGTAGGCCTCCGCGGAGGTCGCCGGCGTCGAGATGCGCGCGCCGAGCCTGCCCATCTCGGTCGCGCCAAGACGGATGCCGCCGAAGAGGACGATCGCGGGAAGAAGGAGCGCGGCCGTCTTCACCCGCGTGCGCTGACCCTTATTCATGCTCGGGCCCCTTCCCGTCCTGCATGATCCGGCTCGCGCGCTTCAGGAGGCGCTGCTCGGCGACGGTCAGGCTGTCGATGCCGGTCCGGCTGATCTTGTCGAGGATGCGGTCGACCTCGCGTTTGACTTCGACCTCCTCGATGAACTTTGCCCGCTCGCGCTTGGACGCGATCGAGTCGAGCATGCCATCCAGCCGCGGGTTCAGCCAGGTCACGGTAAACGCGAAGACGATGGAGCCGACGATCGAGGCGAAGCCCGCGCGGTAGAGGATCCATGAATAGAGGAGGAGGAGCGCCGCGGAGAGGAACGCGACGGCGCGGGCGCGCATCGGGACCAGGAGGAGGAAGAGCGTCACCCGCTCCGGCGAGCGCATCGCGTGGACGAGCATGACCGCCATCACGGGGCCGAAGCAGCCGAGAGCGGGGGGCGTCTGGTGGAAGGTCGCCTGCGCGGCCGCGTGCGCCACCGCGCCGTAGAGGGACGCCCCGAGGTAGACGGCAAGATAGCCGCGGGGTCCGAGGTCCTTCTCCAGCTCTCCGCCCTTCTCGTGGAGCAGGTAGCAGCAGAGCAGGAACGGGAAGAGGTTGACAAGCGGCTCGATGGACTGCGTGAACGTGTACGTGACGATCTGCCACAGCCACATCCGGTCGATGGCGAGCTCCATCGAGAACGAGGTCGCGGCGGCGACGGCGGGGAGCTTGAGGACCAGCGAGAGGACGGTCAGGAAGAAACCCGCGACGTTGAGGCCGAGCAGGACATTGGTGATGGTGAGCCGCCGCGCGCCGATGCTGCGCTCGGTGGATGGCGTGATCTCGTCCCAAGCCGGCATGACCCGTGCACCCCGCTGCGGCGTGAGGGCGTGGGAGCATTGAGCGTCGGACCTCCCTACGCTCGAACGCTCCTACCCTCTCACGCTCTCAGACTCACACAGTTTACCACCTGCCCGCCGATGATATTCGAACTTCTCCGTAGCTGGGTACACGACCCTGCAGGATCGTGGCCGCGGCGGAGACGTACTATGAAACGGACACCGGACCGGTTCGTGCGTGCAGAAGATAACGGCGGGCGACCGAACTAATCCGGGGGAGTCGGTGTCGATAGGAACGGGAGCGGACCGCACTGTGAAGGAGTGCTGGATGAAGATTTCGATGCTGTTGGCGTTCTCGCTGCTCGTCGTCCCGGCCTGGGGCCAGGATGAAAAACGGGACGCGAAGCAGGACGAGAAGAAGCCGGAAGACAAGATCGGGAAGATGAAGGCGCCCGAGACGCTCAAGAAGGCGCTTCCCGAGATCACCAAGAAGAAGGGCTATCACGTCAACGAGAAGGTGACGATCCCCGCGCTCGGCGGCCGCGGCGGGGGCGGACAGGCACAGGAGCCGGAGTTTGAAGGCGTCGTGCTCAAAGGCGACCTCGCCGCCATGAAGGGCGCGCTCGAGGTTTATGCCAAGGGCCCCGTGACGCTCGTGAAGAACACGAAGGGCGAATTCGTCGACCCCGAGAAGCTGACGGGCCAGGAGGCGCAGCAGGGGACGGCCTTCAAGAACCCGGCGCTGCTCGTTGCCGAGGTCTTCCACTTCCTCGCCACGTCGGCGTTTACGAACGACGAGGCGGTCGAAGGCGTTGACTGCAAGATCGTCGAGACCTTCGCCGACCCAAAGACGACCGAGGACCAGATCAAGCGGCTGCTCGACCGCATCTCGAAGCAGATCCCCGACCAGGGCGGGGGCGGGGGCGGCGGCGGCGGCATGGGCGGCATGGGCGGAATGCTCGGCCAGCTCAGCAACTACGTCGACAAGAAGGCGTCGAGCTCGACCTACAAGATGTGGCTCGGCAAGAACGACTTGCTGCCCTACAAGATCGAGTGGACGCTGACGATCGTCGTCGACAAGGCGAAGATCCCCGGCGGCTTCGGGGCGCAGGTGCCCGACAAGCTCGAAGCGATGACCGTGCTGAAGATCTCGAAGTACGACGAGGCGCTCGAGGTCGATTGGCCGAAGGAGATTCGCGCGAAGTTCGGGATCGCGAAATAGCCGAAAGAACGCTCTGACGCGGCCCTCCGGAGACCCCGGGGGGCCGTTTCTTTTTTGGCGTCGTGGTTCGCGCCTGGCGCGAATCGACGGGCGTCCAAGCGACTGGACAACGCAACCCGCGCTGCGCCGTCCAAGCGCTTGGACAATTGGGACCGCGTGGCGCCTGGTTTTGGAGAGCCCCCGGACTCGAATCCGGGGAAAACCACAAAATCTGAGCAGAATTGCAGGTTTTTCTCACGAACGGTCTTAGTGTCCGTGAGTCCACGGTGCCTTCGCGGCGGCACGGTGCTCTTCGAGCCATTAACGCGGAGTGGCAGAGGAGGCAGAAAGCACGGAGCGATTTGGCTGCAAGCGGAGCGCCCCTGTCGGACAAGCGGTGGCCTGCGGCCCGCTGACCGGAAGGACTCCAAGAAAGGCGCTCTGCCCCTCTGCGTGTCGCCCGGGGGCACACCCCCGCCGCACATGCTCCAGTACCCTCTGTCATTCTGGCAGGCTCAAGAAATCCAAGGGTGGTTGCCGATAGTCACTCCGGATGGCCGCAGAACTCGTCCGGTTCATCGAGCGCCTCAATCTCGCTCATCATCAGAACGTGGTCGGGAGTTATTTCCCCGACATCGTGGCGCTGATGTCCATCGTGTTCGGCATGTCATTCCTCCTGTTCGGCTGGCGCCACCACCAGTACTTCCTCGGGATCACGGGGTTCCTGGTCGGCGGCTGGGCGGGCCTGTTGCTCAAAGGCCATGCGGCCCCGAGCGGCGCGTTCGCGCCGTTTCTCTACCTCGCGGTGTGCGCCGTGGGCGGCGCATTCATCGCCACGTACTTCGAGCGGCTGGTCGGGATGCTGCTCGGGGGATTCACCGTTGCAGTGCTCGGGTCGGTCTTTTTCCCGACGATGTTCGCGCCGGGGAAGGAAACGCTGTCGGTCGTCACGCTGGCGTTCCTCCTCGGCGGCGGCCTGGGCGGGATCTTCCCGAAGTTCTTCTTCGTCTTCAACTCGTCGCTCATCGGCGCGGTCTTCGCGACCTACGGCGTCTCGCTGGCCATCCTGACGCCGCTGCTCGGGAACACTTCGGTCGAGGCGCGCACGATCATCCACCTCGTCGTCTTCCTGCCGCTCTTCGTCTTCGGCGTGCTCTACCAGATCATCACGACCCAGCAGCAGGAGCAGGCGGCGGCTCCGGTGCCGGTGCGCGTGCAGGTCGAGCCGGCAAGGGCTTGAGTTGGAGAGTAGCGAAGACTATTTCTCTGCCAGCAGCTTCTCGATGGCCGGCAGGATCTCGCGGCCCGCGGGCGTGTAGATCACGTTCATGAACCGGATGATGCCCTTCTTGTCCACGAGCACGACGAAGGGGAGCGTTTTCACCCGCAGCTTCTTCGCAATGGGCCCGTCGAACCCGTCGCCGTCGCAGCAGACCTGCCACATCACTCCGTAGTCCTTCGCGAAGCGCTCGACTTCCTCCTGCTTCTTGTCGACGGAGACGGCCATGACCGCGAGGCCCTTGGCGGAGTAGGTGTCGACGAAGCGCTTCATCATCACGACCTCGGCCTGCGCCTGCTCGAAGGTCGTCGTGAAGAAGTAGAGGAGCATCACCTTGTCGGCCGGGCGCTTGAAGGCGCCGCCGGTGATGTCCTTGCCTTCGAACGTGTTCAGCGGAGTGCCGACGACGAGCCAGTCGGTCAGCAGCTGCTTTGAGCGCTCCGACATCTGGAGATCGGTGCAGCCCTTGATCACGGTCTGGAGCGCGTGCTTGGCGTCGTCGTTCCGCTCCGCGAGCTGGTGGCAGAGCGCGAGCTGGACGCCGGCCGCCCACGCCTCGTTGGTCTGGCCGAGCTCCTTCTGGAGCGCTTCGAGCCCGGACGCGGCTTCGTCGTACTTTGCCTCGTTGACGTAGCTCATCGCCGAGAGAAGCCTCGCGCCGAAGACTCGGGGATCCTTGGGCTCGGCCTTGACGAACTCCGCGAACTTCTCCCGCGCCCGCGCGTCCTTGCCGAGCTGCATGGAGAGCTCGCCGAGGAGGAAGCGCGCCTGCGGGGTGTAGTCGCGGTTCTCCGGGTAGCTCTTCACGTACCCGTCGAACCGGTTGTAGGCGCCTTCGATGTCGTTGAGGAAGAGGTGCATCTCCGACGCGTGGAACGCGGCGCGGGCGCGCTCGGGATCGTCGCCTTTCGCCTTCGCGACGAAGTTGTCGAGCTGGTCGCGCGTGCTGGTCACGAGCGTCTTGAACTCCGCCGCCGACCGGACCTGGTCGCGCTTCTGGATGAACTGCTTCATGATCAGGACGGCCTCGGAGTCCTGGCCCCGGGCCGACCCGATAAGGATTGCCAGCGTCGCAAGCGTTCTCATAAGGTTGTCAACTATACGGAGTTGATACGACGATGAAGCTTGGAATCCTCACGGGCGGCGGCGACTGCCCGGGCCTCAACGCGGTGATCCGCGCCGTGGCGAAGAAGACGATGTTCGAGCACAAGGGCCAGCTCATCGGGATCGAGGACGCCTTCGAAGGCCTCGTCGAGGGCCACTGGCGGGCGCTGACCTGGGACGACGTCTCGGGCATCCTCGCGCGCGGCGGCACGATCCTCGGCACGACCAACCGCTCCAACCCGTTCAAGTACGGCGCGAAGGGCGATCGCAGCGAGCTGGTCATCGAGAACTACAAGAAGCTGGGGCTCGACGCGCTGATCTCGCTCGGCGGCGACGGCACGCAGCACATCGCCCACGAGCTGTCGAAGATGGGCGCGCGCATGATCGGCGTCCCCAAGACGATCGACAACGACGTGATCGGCACCGAGGTGACCTTCGGCTTCGACACGGCCGTGCGCGTGGCGGCCGACGCCATCACCGACCTGACGTCGACGGCCGACGCGCATCGCCGGATCATGGTCGTCGAAGTGATGGGGCGCGACGCCGGCTGGATCGCGCTCTACGCCGGGGTCGCGGGCGGCGCGGACGTCATCCTCATGCCGGAGATTCCGTACGACCTCGAGAAGGTGACCGCGGCGATCCGGGAACGGCACAAGACGCGGCGTTTCACGATCGTCTGCGTCGCGGAAGGCGCCGCGGCGAAAGGCCAGGCGCAGGAGCGGAAGGTCGGCATCAGCGGCCGCATCGCGCAGTCGCTCGAGCAGCAGCTCGGGCAGGAGGCGCGGACCGTGATCCTCGGCCACCTTCAGCGCGCGGGCACGCCCACGGCGGCCGATCGACTCCTGGCGACCCGGCTCGGCGCCGCCGCCGTCGATCTTGCGGCCGCCGGGAAGTTCAACCGCATGGTCGCGGTTCGCGACGGGAAGGTGACGTCGATTCCGCTCGAGGAGGTTGCGGGCGGCACGAAGCGCGTGCCGGCCGATCACGACGTGCTGAAGGCAGCGCGGTCCATGGGGGTCATCTTCGGGGACTAAAAAAAAAAGAGCGGCCGATCTGTCCTCCGTAGCGCAACCCCATGGGCGCGAAGGAGGAAGGCCGCGTTCCTCTGCTACTAATCAGCTGCCAGCTGCCAGCTACTTCGTCGCTTTCTTCCCCTTCGCCTCATCCTCCTTGCGGAGGATCTCGATGACTTCGCGCATCGGGCGGTGCATGCGGAGCATCTTGATGCGCTCGACGCGCTGGAAGATCTCCTCGCCGTAGAGGCGGTGGCCGGAGGGCGTGCGCTCGGCCTCGCTGATCAGGCCCATCATCGTGTAGTTGTGGATCGTCTGGCGCGAGAGTCCCGTGTACTTCATGACCTCGCCGATCTTGTAGAGCTTTTTCGGGCCGTCCATGATTTGCCGAGTATAAAGCAGGCTTTGTCATTTGTAAATTACGAAATCGTAATTTAGTTTCCGCTTCAGTCCCGGACCGCTCTCAACCGAAGAAGGATAAGGGGAGTTTGTCACGCCTTCGCCACGCGGTGGCTCCTGGCGGGGCAGGCGGCTCCCGGGAGAGAGAGAGGGGCCATGGACGTCATCCGCCGGCTGTTCGTTTCCTTCCTTTCGCTCACGCCGCTTCGTCGCGGGCTGCTCGTTGCGGCGCTGGCCGGCGTCGGCCTTCTCGGGGCGGCCACGCTCCGCACGACGCCCGTGGCGGAGGCTCCGAAGGGCGAGCCCGAGAGGCCGGACGACGGCTTCTCCAGGCTGCTCCAGACGCCGCAGGACCGCCAACGCGACCGCGAGCGCGAAATCGCCGAGGCCATCCGCGCGATGGAGCCCGTCGCCAACGCCAGCGTGAAGTTCGTCTCCACGGACAAGATCTTCCGGAACGGTCCCGACGCGGTCGCGTCGGTGCTCGTCGAGGTCCGGCCGGGCAGCGCCTTCACCCGCAGCCACGCCCGCGCCGTCGCCGAACTCATCTGCGGTGCCGTGCCGGGAATGAAGGTCGCCAACGTCAAGGTCGTCGACACGAAGGGGCGGCTCTACCGTCTCGAGGCGGAGAACGACGCCTCCGATCTTCGCGACCAGGAGGCGGAGTACGCGGCGTGGCTCGAGGACCAGGTCGGCAAGCTCTTCCCCCAGTGGCGCCGCGCCGCTCATGTGCGGCTTACGCACGCGATGGTCTCGATGCCGCCGACGGGCGCCGAGGTGTCGCTGTCGGTCGTGATTCCCGACGATGCGCCGGGCGTGCCGAGGGATCCCGCGCTTCGCGAGGCGTTCGTGCAGGACGCCGTCGCCCAGATCCGCACCGCGACCGGGCTCGAGACCGCGTCGATCTCGGTGCAGCTCATGCCGATCCCGAAGCTCGAGGCGCGGCCGGCAACCGCGTCGCTCGTCCCGCTCTGGCCGCTGGGCGTCATCGCGCTGCTGGCCGTGGCCGTCATGGTCGTGAAGTCGCGGCGGAAGCCGGCGCCCCCGCTCGCGCGCGAGTCGGTCGAGCCGTTCGGATTCCTCCAGGGGGTCAGCCTGGATCGCGCGGTGATGCTCCTGAAGGAGGAGCACGCGCAGGCCGTGGCGCTGGTGCTGGCCCATCTGCCGCCGGTGCGCGCAGGGGAAGTGCTCGAGAAGCTCCCGTCGAAGCAGCAAGTCGACGTCATCAAGAGGCTCTCGTCGCTGGATGGAGCCACGCCGGAGGCCGTCGCGCAGGTCGAGCACGCCCTCGAGGGGAAGCTGGCGATCATCCGGGCACGGCAGACGCAGAAGTCGGGCGGGCCGCGCACGGCCGCGGAAATCCTCTCGCAGATGCGGCGGGAGACGGAGTCGCAGCTGATGGTCGCGATGATGGAAAACGATCCGGACCTGGTGGCGCGCATACGAAGTGCCAGCGAGTCCATCTGAGTTGGTTCAGTGTGCTGGTTCGGGGTGTGTTGGTTCAGGGTGTGCTCGCACTGAGCGAGCCTCCCAGGAGGCGAGTCGAAGTGATCCCGTTCACGTTCGTCGATTTCGAACGCGAGGCGCAGGCGATCGTCGAGCAGGCGCGCGCGAAGTCGGGCGCCATCCTCCAGCAGGCGATGACGGAGGCGGCGAACGTGAAGGAGCGGGGCCGGCTCGAGGGGATGGCGCAGGGGCTCCGCGAGATCGAGCAGCGCCGCGCCGAGATGTGCGCCGAGGCGGAGCGCGATCTCGTCAAGCTCGCCGTTGCCATCGCCGAGCGGATCGTGAAGGCCGAAATCGCCCTGGGGCGTCCCGTCGCCGAGGCGAACTTGAAGCGTGCGATCGAGCTTGCTGCTCACCGGCGTGAGGCGATCGTCAGGGTCCATCCCGGCGACGTCGAACGCCTCGCCGTTCAGGGACTCGTCGTCGAGGGGGATGCGTCGGTGACGCCCGGGGGCGTCGTCCTGGAAATGCGGGAGGGGCGGATCGACCTCGACGTGCGGACACAGCTCGACGAGATCGAGCGGGGGCTGACCGGATGAACGGATTCCTGCGCTACGGGGAGCGGCTGCGGGCGATCGAGCCGGCGCGCGTGACGGGCCGCGTGCGCCGCGTCGTCGGGCTGGTGGCGGAGATCGAGGGGCTCGCGATGCCGATCGGCGGCCAGTGCGAGATCCGGCCGATGGCGGCCGCGGCGATCCGCGCGGAGGTCGTCGGCTTCCGCGAGGACGCGACCATCGTGATGCCGCTCGGCGAGCTTGAGGGCGTGCGCCACGGCGACGAGGTTCTGGCGGTCGACTCGACGCAGTTGGTGCCCGCGGGCGACGCGCTGCTGGGCCGCGTGATCAGTTCGCTGGGAGAGCCGATCGACGGGCGTCCCCTGCCGGCGGCGGGGACGACGCCGCTGCACCGGAAGCCGCCCGACCCGCTCTCGCGGCCGCGGATTCGCGAGGCGCTGGAGACGGGGGTGCGGGCGATCGACGGACTCAACACGATCGGCCGCGGCCAGCGCATCGGGCTTTTCTCGGGCTCGGGCGTCGGCAAGAGCGTGCTGATGGGGATGATCGCGCGCCACACGGCGGCGGACGTTGTCGTGGTGGCGCTCGTGGGAGAACGGGGACGCGAGGTGCGAGAGTTCGTGGAGCGCGACCTGGGGGATGGGCTGTCGCGCGCCGTGGTCGTCGTCGAGACGGCGGACCGGCCGGCGCTGCTGCGGGCGCGCGCGGCGTTCACGGCGACGGCCATCGCCGAGGAGTTCCGCGGGCGCGGGAAGAACGTGCTGCTGCTGGTCGATTCGCTGACGCGGATGGCGGCGGCGCAGCGCGAGATCGGCCTCTCGGCCGGCGAGCCGCCCGCGACGAAGGGCTACCCGCCGTCGACCTTCGCGATGATGCCGCGGCTGCTGGAGCGGGCGGGGCGGGCGCCGTCGGGATCGATCACCGGCGTCTACACGGTGCTGGTCGAGGGCGACGACGCGAACGAGCCGGTGGCCGACGCGGCGCGGAGCGTGCTGGACGGCCACCTGTGGCTGTCGCGGGCGATGGCAACGCGGGGGCTTTACCCCGCGATCGATCCGCTGGGGAGCGTGTCGCGGCTGATGAATGACCTGGTCGCGCCCGAGCATCTGTCGCTGGCGACGCTGGCGAAATCGCTCCTGGCGGTGCACCGCGAGGCGGCCGACCTGATCAACGTGGGCGCGTACAAGGCGGGATCGAATCCGGAGATTGACCGCGCGATTCGCCTGCGGCCGCGCATCGAGGAGGCGCTGCGGCAGGGGACCGGCGAGCGGGCTGGACTGGACGGGACACTCGGGCTGTTGAAGGAGGCACTCCATGGTGATTAGCAAGGTGTGGAGCACGTTTCATGTCGCGCAGGATCGCGCGGTCGCGGCCTTCTCGGGCGCGAAGCACGCGGAGGCGGCGAAGGCGGACGAGCTCGACGGGCTGCTGCTGGAGCGGGGGCGCGAGCGCGAGTCGCGGCTGGCGGCGCTGGACGGCCGGATCGAACCGGCGACGCTGACGCTGATGGACCTGATCGCGCGGACGCTCGACAACCGGATCGAGCGCGTGCGGCGGGAGCTGGAGGCGCTCACGGCGCAGGCGGAGCCGCTTCGCGCGGCGCTGGTCGAGGCGACGGCGAAGGTGAAGGCGATCGAGGCGCTGGAGGAGCGGCGCGGGGCCGAGCGGGCCCAGGCCGAGGCGCGGGCGGAGCAGGCGCGGCTCGACGAATTGCGGCCGAGGATGGCATGAGCGGTCTTCGCGCTGAAGGGCAGGCCTCTCTTGCGACGGGCACCTGGATCGAGATCGGGCGCGCGCGGCTGACGCCGGAGGAGCTGGCGTCGCTGGGGGAGGGCGCCGTCGTGGCGCTCGACGCGGCGCCCGGCGGGCGGGTGCGGATCTTCGTGGACGGCCGCCTGGCGGCGCAAGGCCGCCTGGTCGTCGACCACGGGCGCCCGGCCGTGCTGATAGAAAAGTAGAGAATTCCCGTCTTTTCGCATCAAGTTCCGCACGTTTCCCCTTGAACATTTATAATTTACATGTTATAAACCAACTGTTGTAATTTACAAATTGTAAAGCAACGGAGAGAGGGGAGATGGCCGCCGCGCTGGTGTTCCTGACGCTCCTGGTGCCTGCCGCCGCCGACGAGCGCGAAGCAGGGCCCGCCGCCCGCCGCATCGCCGCCCCGGGCGCGCACGCGCCTGCCGAGCCCTCGGCCGCCGGCATTGCCGGCTGGACCCTCGCCGTCCTGGGCCTCGTTGCCGGCGCCGCGCTCGTCGCCCGCAAGGCCCTCCGCGGCTCCGCCCTGATCGCCCCCGCCGGGGGCGCCATCGAGCTCCTCGGCCGGCGCCCCCTGGGCGGCCGCCAGGACCTCTACCTCGTCGCCATCGGAAAACGCGTCCTCCTCGTCGGGTCGACCAAGGACGGCCTCACGACCCTCGGGGAGTTCCCGCGCGAAGAAGCACCGGACATCAACCAGGGCTAGTTCGAACGGAGAGAGGGGAACATGGTCTTCAGCCGCATCGTCATCGCGTCGGTCTTCCTGCTTACGGTCATCCTCGTCCCGGTCTCGATCCCGGAATCGCCCTCCGCCGGCCCGCGCCGCGTGCTGGTGACGATCTCCGGGGCCGGACGCCCCGCCGAGCGCGCCCCGGTCCCGCGCCCCGTCGTGCCGTCGCTCCGGTTCCTCGACCTCTACGACGCCGTCCGCGCCGCCGCCGACGCGTCCGCCGCCGAGATCCTCGCCGCCGATCCCCAGTTCGCGCAGCGCCTCGCCGAGGGCCTCTGCTCGACGTCGCTCGACGACGCCCGGCCTGCCGCCATCGCCATGCTCGTCCGGCTCGGCGACGCCGACTACCGGCTCGACCGCATCACCGACGACCGCGTGCTCGCCATCGCCCGCGAGGTGATCGGCGCCCAGGGGATCGCTCCCGCGCCGCTCATGCGCCGCCTCGTCGACGCGCGGACCGCGTCGAAGCTGGGCCGGCCCGGACTGCCGGCGCTCATCCTGCTGCTCGCGTCGACCGACCCCGCCGTGCGCCGCGCGGCGTTCGACGAGATCGTCATCGTGGCCAAGGGCGTGCCGGTCGAGGCCGCCGCCGCGCTCGCCTCGAACGTGGCCGCAGACGACTTCGCCCGCGAAGGGCTGCTCGCGATCGGCGGGCCCGCGGCGCCTGCCCTCGAGGCGCAGCTCGACTCGACGATGAACCGGGCCGCCGCCGCCTACGTGCTCTCGCGCCTCGCGCCGCTCACCTACGCATCGAGAATCGCGCCCATCGCGATCCGCGGCCTCGCCGCCAATGCAGTCGCCGGCGACGCCCGCTTCGGAGTCATGACGCTCATCGCGATCGGCGCTTCCATCCGCGCGGACGTCCGCCCGCTGATCGCCGGTGAGGACGATCAGGCCGCGGCCTGCGCCATCACCGTGCTGGCGCGCACCGGCGGCGTGACGATCGAGGAGGCCGATGCCGCGGCTCCCGCCCTGCACCGCCTGGCGCTGCGCGACGGGGACGAGCCGGAGGCGGCGATCGACGCGCTGACGGCGCTCGGCACTCTCGGGGAGCTGCTCATCCGCGACCTGGAGCGGGCCGACCACGAGCGCGCCGTCGCGCTCTGGAAGCGTTGCGCCGATCCGAACCGCGCCGCCTGGCTGCCCGAGGGCCGGCTCGCCAATCTGAAGAAGCGCACGGAGTAGCGATGCACCTGCTGGCGCTGCTCCAGGATCCGGGCAAGCTGCCCGACTTCGCCGACCCCTCGAAGGCCGAGGGCTCGGTGCAGGTCGTGCTCCTGCTCACGGTCCTGTCGCTGGCGCCCTCGCTGCTGATGATGGTGACGAGCTTCACGCGCATCGTCGTCGTCCTCTCGTTCGTCCGCCGCGCGCTCGGCACGCAGGACCTGCCCCCGAACTCGGTCGTGATGGGGCTCTCGCTGATCCTCACCTTCCTGGTGATGACGCCGGTGGTGAACGACGTGAAGCGCGACGCGCTCGATCCGTACTCCGCGAAGGAGATCACGCAGAAAGAGGCGCTCGGCCGGGCCGAGGTCCATCTTCGCGGATTCATGTTCAAGCACGCGCGCGAGACCGACATCGGGCTCTTCATGAACGCGACGAAGCAGCCGGAGAAGCCGGAGGGCTGGCTCGAGAGCGACATCCCGACGACCGTGCTCGTCCCCTCGTTCGTGATCAGCGAACTGCGCCGCGCGTTCGTGATGGGCTTCGCGCTCTTCCTGCCCTTCCTCGTGATCGACCTCGTCGTCGCGTCGGTGCTGACATCGATGGGCCTCCTGATGACGCCGCCGGTGCTCGTCAGCCTGCCCTTCAAGCTGCTGCTCTTCGTGCTCGTGGACGGCTGGTCTCTCGTGGTCGGGTCGCTCATGGCGGGCTTCTTCTAATGGACACGGCGCTCGACATGGTCCGGGAGGCGCTGCTGGTCGCGGCGAAGGTCGCGCTGCCGGTGCTCGGCGCGGCGCTGCTCGTCTCGATCGTCGTCTCGATGATCCAGTCGACCACGCAGGTTCACGATCCGGCGATCTGCGCGATCCCGAAGATCGCCGCCGTCGTCATCACGATCCTGCTGCTTCTGCCGTGGATGCTCTCGGTGCTCGTCGAGTACGCCGCGCGCACGATGCGCGGAATGGGAGGGGCGCTGTGACCCTCCTCCTGCTCGTCCTGGCCCGCACGGCGGGCATGGTCGCTGCCGCGCCGGTCTTCGGCGACAAGACCTTCCCGATCAGCGTGAAGGCGGCCGTCTCGATCGCCCTCGCGATGGCGTTCGTTCCGCTGGTTTCGGCGCCCGATTCGATGCCGTTGCTCGTGCCGGGGCTCGCCGCCGAGTTCGCGATCGGGCTGACGATCGGCTTCGCGGCCTCGCTCCTTTTTGCCGGGATCAAGGCCGGCGGCTCCCTCCTCGACCAGCAGATGGGGCTCTCGCTCGCCGGCGTCCTCGATCCCTCGTCGGGCGAGGAGGAGACTCCCGTCGCGCGGCTCCAGCTCATGCTGGCACTCGTGATCTACGTGCTCGTCGACGGCCATCACCAGCTCGTCGGGGCGACGCTCGACAGCTTCCGGGCGATGCCGGTGGGCGGCGCGTTCGATGCGTCCGCGGCGCAGCACCTGCTCGACCTCGCCGGTGGAATGTTCGCGATCGCGCTCAAGGTCGCCGGGCCCGCGCTGGCGGCGCTGCTGATCGCGGGCATCGCGATGTCGTTCGCCGCGCGCGCCGTTCCGCAGATCGACTCGTTCGCGCTCAGCGTGCCGCTGCGCGCGATCATCGGCTTCGTCGTGCTCGCCATCAGCGCCGGCATGATCGCCAGGTCGGTGGCGCGATGATGGAGAATCGCACGGAACCGGCCACGCCCCGCCGCCGCGCCGAGGCGCGCAAGCTGGGAATGGTCGCCCGTTCCGCGACGTTGACGGGCGCCGTCGTCCTGCTCGCGGGGGCCGTCGCGCTCCAGCTCTCGTCGCCGGCGACGAGCATGGCCGACATGCTTCGCGGGAGGCTCTCGACCCTCTCGAGCGCAACCGAGGAATCGCTCGTGCCGTCCGTCGCCGACGCGACGATCGTGGCGGCCCGGGCCCTGCTGCCGTTTGCCCTGATCGTGCTCGCCGCGGCGATCCTCGCCAACCTCGCGCAGGTCGGCGTCCTCTTCGTGCGTCCGCAGCGCGGCACGCCGGAGCGCTCGTTCTGGCGGCCCGCGATGGCGCTGGTCGCGGCCGGCATCGTCGCGTCGATCGCCGTGCTCTCGTTCACGATCGTCGACTCGTGGCCCGGGTTCGCGGCGCAGCTCTTCCAGGTCGCGATGCGCAGTGGAGCCGTGCTTCTGGCATTCGGGGTCGTGGACTACCTGGTCCAGCGCCGTCGCATCGAGCGGATGCTGCTGATGACGCGCGAGGAAGTCCGGCGCGAGCAGCGCGAGAACGAACGGGTGCGGCCATGAACCGCGACGTCGCGTTCGTCGCCGCGGCCCTCGCCATCGTCGGCGTGATCTTCCTGCCGCTGCCGGCCTTCATGGTCGACGTCCTGCTCCTCGCCTCCTTCGGCGCGGCCGCCTGGATGCTCTGCCGCGCGATCATCGCGAAGGAGCCGCTCGAGTTCGCGTCGTTCCCGTCGATGCTGCTCGTCTCGACGGCGTTCCGCCTCGCCCTGTCGATCGCGACGACGAGGCTCGTCCTTTCGCGCGCGTCGGTCGACGGAACGCTCGCCGCGGGCCGTGTCGTGCGCACGTTCGGCGACGTCGTCGCCGGGGCCGAGCCCGTCATCGGCGCGGTGCTCTTCGCGATCCTCGTCATCGTCAACTTCGTCGTCATCTCCAAGGGCGCGACGCGCATCTCGGAAGTGGCGGCGAGGTTCGTCCTCGACGCGCTCCCCGGGCGCCAGGCGGCGATCGACGCCGATCTCGCCTCGGGCTCGATCACGCCGGACGACGCCCGCAAGCGCCGCGAGAACCTGGCGCGGGAGTCGGAGTTTTACGGCGCCATGGACGGCGCGACGAAGTTCATTCGCGGGGACGCCATCGCGGCGGTCGTTATCACGCTCGTCAACGTCGTGGGCGGCCTCGTGATCGGCGTCCTCCAGCAGGGGATGCCGCTCGGCAAGGCGCTGCGCACCTACACGCTGCTGACCATTGGCGACGGCCTCGCGATGCAGCTGCCGGCGCTGCTCGTCTCGCTCGCGGCCGGAATGATCGTCACGCAGCAGCGGCGCACGTCGGCGCCCGCGCCGAAGCCCGCGACGAAGCGCGAATCGATGGAGTCGCTCCTGCGCGTCGATCCGCTCGAGGTCCACGTCGGCTGCGGACTGATCTCGCTCGTCCAGGGCGGCCTCATGGAGCGGTTCGGGGCGCTCCGGCGCGACATGGCGGCGGAGCTTGGGATCGTCGTGCCGGCCGTGCGGGTGCGTGACACGATGTCGCTCCGCCCGACCGAATTCGAGATTCGCCTCCGCGGCGAGTCGGTGGCCCGGGGCCAGGCGCGGTTGAACGCGGCGGCGCTGACGCAGATCACGACGGAGTTGCGCGACGTCATCCGGCGCCACGCGGCGGAGCTGCTGACGCGCGACGACGTGGCGTCGCTGGTGAAGACGCTGAAGGAATCGAATCCCGCGCTGGTGGACGAGGTCGTGCCGGCGCTCGTGAAGCCGGCGGAGCTCCAGCAGGTGCTTCAGAACCTCCTGCGCGAAGGCGTTCCGGTGCGCGACCTCGCGGCGATCCTGGAGTCGTTCGATGGCGCGAAGGACGTCGCCACGCTGACCGGGCGGGCGCGTGCGTCGCTGTCGCGGACGATCGTCCGCCGGTTCGCGAAGGACGGCGTGCTGCTCGTCGTCGCCATCGATCCGCGCGTCGAGGACCTGCTGCTGGCGGGTCGCGTGGCGCTCGTGAGCGAGAAGCTCGCGCGCGAGACGGACAAGCTCGTGCTTTCGGGCCGGGCGGCCGTCGTGCTCTGCCGGGCCGAGGCGCGGGCGCTGGTGAAGCGGCTCGCCGACGCGGCGCGGCCGGGCATTGCGGTGCTCTCGTACGCGGAGATTCCCGCCGGAGTCCGGGTGGAGACGGCGGGCATCGTGAAGTCGGAGCTCGAGGCGGTGCGGTCATGAGCGATCGCGTGTGGATGGTCGGGGCCGGGCTCGTCGCGTTCGCGGCGGTACTGGGGTTCGGGCTGTGGCGCGGCATGGCGCCGCTGCCGGCGGCCGGTCGGGCGCTCCTTGCCTTCGGGCTGGGGGCCGGGGCGGCGTGGCTCGCGGGCCGCGCGGCGAGGAAGCAATGAGGACAAGCCCGGCTCGCGTGAGTCGGGCATGGATTTGGAGAGGGGTGGCGCGGCTGGAAACCGCGCCACGGAGAGAAGGGGGAACACCATGGCCAGCGTGACGAAGCGGTCGAAGGACGAGATGGCGAAGCTCTGGAAGGAGTTCGGGCGGACGAGGGAGGCGGCGATCAAGAACCGCCTCGCCGAGGAGTACTACCCGATCGTGCGCTACACGGCGGAGCGGATGATCGAGCGGCTCCCGCACAACGTGCAGGTCGAAGACCTGATCGGCGCGGGCGTCTTCGGGCTGCTCGACGCGATCGAGAAGTTCGACCCGCTGCGCCTCGTGAAGTTCGAGACCTACTGCGTCGGCCGCATCCGCGGCTCGATGCTCGACGAGCTGCGCGCGATGGACTGGGTCCCGCGGCTGACGCGCTCGCGCGCCAACAAGCTCCAGGAGGCGTACGTGAAGCTGGAGCGCGAGCACGGCCGCGCGCCGACCGACCACGAGGTCGCCAAGCAGATGGGGATCAGCGTCGAGGCGCTCGACACCCTGCACCGCGAGGTGAGCGGGGCGTCGGTCCTGTCCCTGCAGCACCGGACGCTCGGGAAGGACGAGGACGTCGTCGGCGTGGAGGTGATGGAGGACCGCAGCGCCGCGATGCCGCTTTCGGAGAGCTCGAAGCACGACTTCATCGAGTACTGCAAGAAGAAGCTCTCGACGAAGGAGCGCAACGTCCTGATGCTCTACTACTACGAGGAGCTGACGTTCAAGGAGATCGGGGCGATCCTGAACATCTCGGAGTCGCGCGTCTGCCAGCTGCACTCGAAGCTGGTGCTGCGGCTGCGCGGATTCCTGAAGGGTCGGGAAGACGACGTGGTGTAGCGGAAGGGAGCGAAGGGAAGGCAAGTCAGGAAGGGAACGAAGAAGAACCGGAGAGATTTCTCTGCCTAAAGCGCGGCGCGTCAATTACATTTCGCGCCGATGCGGATCCTCCTGACCAACGACGACGGCTACCAGTCGCCGGGGCTTCGCGCCATCCGCGACGAGCTGCGGAAGTTCGGCGAGGTCACGGTCGCCGCGCCCGAGCGCGAGCAGAGCGGCGTCTCGAGCTCGCTCACGCTCTACCAGCCGATCATCGTCAAGGAGCACGAGTTCGACGGCGTCCGCACCTTCGCCGTCGCGGGCACGCCGGCCGATGCCGTGAAGCTTGCGCTGACGGAGTTCCTCGACGAGCCTCCGCACCTGGTGGTGAGCGGGATCAACTTCGGGCTGAACACCGGGCCGAACATCCTCTACAGCGGGACGTGCGCCGGCGCGCTCGAAGCGGCGCAGGCCGGGCACACGTCGGTGGCGCTGTCGCTGCAGGTGTCGACGCACCCCGAATGGCCCGCCGTCGCGAAGCTCGCGGCGCGGCTGACGATGGACATCGTCGACGCCTACCCGCAGTCGGCGAGCGTCTTCAACGTCAACATCCCCGCCGTGCCGGTGAAGAGGCTGAAGGGACGCGTCGTGACGCGGCAGGAGCCGATGCCGTGGATCGACACGTTCGAGCAGCGGAAGGACCCGCGCGGGCGGACCTACTTCTGGCTCAAGGGCCGCGAGCCTCGCGCCAGGGCGCCGGAGAGCGGCGAAATTCCGACCGATGCGCATGCCGTGCAGGAGGGTTTTGTCTCGATCACGCCGATCCACCGCGACTTGACCGCGGAGGATCTGCTCGGAGGTCTGAAGCGGCTCGTGGAGCGGAAGAAGCAGCGCTAGCTAGTCGTCGGCCGCAGCGAATAGAGGGCGGTGGGAGGGCGACATCGAGCAGCGCGCGCCACATCGAGACCCAGTCGGCTGGTTCCGACTTCTTCGCAGTAGCGATGGTCGGCGTTGCGGCCGTCGCGACCAAAGCACGCGGAGCGAGAACCACTACGTTCAGGATCTTGCCGTGGTTCACCAGACTCTGTTGCGGCGACGCACCCCTGCGAGGCGCAGCTTCGGCCGCTGGACCTTGTAGGGCAAGCCGCATTTGTGCTATTAGCGAGCTTGGTTCACGGTTCGACGTCGCACTTCGTCCCACTCCGGTAGCGGCGTGACTGGGAGGATGATCTGCGCGCTCGCCGCAGATTCCTAGAACATCCGCGCCTCTCAGTCGTCTAGAAGCCTGCGACGGCCATTACTCGAAGGATGCGGCCGCAACGCGAGGACCGTAGCGCCAGGTTGACTCCGCCGGCACGCAAAAGTGCACGCCTCTGCTCAAGGCGACCTCCACCACGTGGAGGGGACGGGGTCCGGCTGGCGATGCAAAGGAGCAGCGGATGGCCAGCAGACGGTGCAATCCCAGCGCGGCACGGAGGATCCCGTGAGCGCGCCCATCTTGATCACGGGCTCCGCTGGCGTCATCGGCGCCTCCCTGACCGACGCGCTCGCGGCCATCGGCGAGACCGTCGTGCCGTTCGACGTCAACGAGCCCAACCGCGCGCATCGCGGCGACGTCCGCAACGCCGAAGACGTACGGCGCGCCATCTCGCCGTGCCGCGGCGTCATTCACCTCGCCGCCTTCTCGCGCGTCGTCTGGGGCGAACGCGATCCGCAACTCTGCCGCTCCACAAACGTCGTCGGAACGCAAACTCTCATCGACGCGGCCATCGCGTCACCCAAGAAGCCGTGGGTCCTCTTCACGAGCAGCCGCGAGGTCTACGGAGAAGCGGCGATTCTCCCTGCCACCGAGGAGACGCCGCTCCTGCCGATCAACGAATACGGACGCTCGAAGCTGGAGGGCGAGCGCATCGTTCAGCGCGGTAGCGAGGTGGGGCTGAAGGCGTCCGTCGTGCGCCTCTCCAACGTCTTCGGCACCGCGCGCGATCACCGGAACCGTGTGATCCCCGCGTTCGTTCGCGCGGCAATGAGGGGCGACCCGCTTCGTGTCGATGGAAGCGATCGCACGTTCGACTTCACCTACATCGACGACACCATCGAGGGCCTCGTGGCTCTCGTGAGCCTGCTCGATCGAAGGCCTGCGCCACCACCGATTCACCTGACCAGCGGTGTGCCGACCCGGCTCGACGACCTCGCGGCGCTCGTTGTGGTACTCGCGCGTTCGAATTCACGGCTGATCGAGAGTGCCCCACAGCCGTTCGATTGCCACCGCTTCCACGGCGATTCCAAACGGGCCCTAGCGCTTCTCGGATGGCAACCGCGCGTCACCCTGCGGGAGGGTCTCGATCGGTTCATTCAGGACCTCCGAAACAAGACCGACTTCACGCGTCGGGAGGCAACTGGCTCATGAAGATCCTCCAAGTCATCCACGGCTACCCGATGCGCTACAACGCGGGGTCGGAGGTCTACACGCAGACGCTCTGCCACGCGCTCGCCGACCAGCACGAGGTCCACGTCTTCACCCGCGAAGAGGACTCGTTCGCGCCGAACTACGGCATGTGGCAGGAGGTCGACCGCGATGACCCGCGCGTGACCCTGCACGTCGTGAATCTCCCCAACTCGCGTGACCGCTACCGACACGCCGGCGTCGATCAGCGTTTCGCGGAGCTGCTCGAACGGGTACAGCCCGATGTCGTCCACGTCGGCCACCTCAACCACCTCTCGACCTCGCTGCTCATCGAGGCCGCCACGCGCGAAATCCCGATCGTCTACACGCTCCATGACTACTGGGTGATGTGTCCGCGCGGCCAGTTCATGCAGATGCATCCCGAGGACCCCAACAACCTCTGGGCGGCCTGCGACGGCCAGGAGGATCGCAGGTGCGCGGAGCGCTGCTACGCGCGCTACTTCTCCGGAAACGCCGGCGAGTCTGATGAGGACGTCGCCCACTGGACGAACTGGGTCGCGAACCGGATGAAGCACATGCGCCAGATGGCCGATCTCGTCGACCTCTTCATCGCGCCGGCGCAGTACCTGCTTCGACGCTTCAGGGACGAGTTCGGGATTCCGGAGCGCAAGGTCACGTACCTGGACTACGGGTTCGACCTGAAGCGGCTCAGCGGCCGCGCTCGACGTCAAGGGGAGCCGTTCACCTTCGGCTACATCGGGACGCACACGCCAGCGAAGGGCATCCACGATCTAATCAAGGCGTTCGGTGAGATGCAGAGAGACTGCAGGCTGCGGATCTGGGGACGGCCGCGTGGACAAGACACCGAAGCGCTCAAGACGCTGGCGCGGCGGCTTCCCGGCGACGCGGCCCGTCGCATCGAGTGGCTGGAGGAATATCGCAATCAAGACGTCGTCGCGTCGGTGTTCAATCATGTCGACGCCATCGTCGTGCCGTCGGTCTGGGTCGAGAACTCCCCGCTCGTCATCCACGAGGCGCTCCAGGCGCGCGTGCCGGTCGTGACCGCCAACGTCGGCGGGATGGCTGAGTACGTCCGTCACGAAGTCAACGGACTGCTTTTCGAACACCGGCAGCCCAAGGACCTCGCGACGCAGATGCAGCGACTCGTCGATGATCCGCAACTCGTGCGAAGTCTCGGTGGTCGCGGCTATCTGCAATCGGCAGACAGCAATGTGCCCGACATTCGCTCTCACGCGGCAGCCATCACGAGCCTCTATGAGCAGGCGATCGCGCGACGTGACACCGCCCGCGTGCCGTCGCATGAGGGGCCGTGGAGAATCACGTTCGACACGAACCCCGACACGTGCAACCTCGAGTGCATCATGTGCGAGGGGTTCTCGCCGCACAGCACGGTGCAGACCCTGCGCAAGGCGGCGGGGAAACCGCCGCGGATCATGCCCATCGAGCTCGTGCGCAGCGTGATCGCGGAGGCGGCGAAGCACGGTCTCCGCGAGGTCATCCCCTCCACGATGGGCGAGCCGCTGCTCTACGACCACTTCGACGAGATCATCGACCTCTGCCGCGAGTACGGCGTGAAGATGAACCTCACGACCAACGGCACCTTCCCGCGGCGCGGCGCGCGGACGTGGTCCGAACGCATCGTGCCCATCACATCCGACGTGAAGATCTCGTGGAACGGCGCGACGGCGAAGACCCAGGAAGCGATCATGGTCGGCGAAAAGTGGGAGAAGGTGCTCGAGAATGTCCGGACGTTCATCGAGGTTCGAGATCGCGTCGCGGCCGCGGGAGGCAATCGCTGCCGCGTCACGTTTCAGCTCACGTACCTCCAGAAGAACGTCCAGGAGCTCGCCGACATCGTGCGGCTCGCCATCGACCTCGGTGTCGATCGCGTCAAAGGCCACCATCTCTGGGCCCACTGGGAGGCAATGAAGTCGGAGTCGATGCGCCGTACGCCCGAGGCGATCCGTCAGTGGAACGAGGCGGTTCTCGCGGCTCGTGCCGCCGCCTCCGAGAGGACGCTGTCCAACGGCCAATACATCCTCCTGGAGAACATGTTCACGCTCGATGAGGGCGCAACTGATGATCTGGCGCCTGGCGGAGCGTGCCCCTTCCTCGGTCAGGAGGCGTGGGTGAGCGCGGAAGGGCGCTTCGATCCCTGCTGTGCACCCGACACGCAGCGGCGGACGCTCGGGGAATTCGGCAATCTGCTCGACCGGGGCTTCATGGAAGTCTGGAACGGCGCCGCTTATCAGCAGCTGGTCAAGACGTACCGGAACCGGTCACTCTGCCTCGGATGCAACATGCGGAAACCGCCGGGCGTGAAATGAGCGACTGGTGCAGGACGGAAGTGGCTCCCGAAAGCACGCATCACGTGCTCTATGGACAGCCTCTCTACGCCGAGCGCTTCGATGAAGTCTTGAAGTTCCATCCGCCGGGTCTAGCGGCGGTGCGGCGTGGCGAGCAGGCGTGGCATATCGACGTTCGGGGCAAGGCGGCGTACGAGCGACGCTTCGAACGGACGTTCGGCTTCTACGAGGATCGTGCCGCGGTCGTCGACGGGGCCGGCTGGCGCCACATCCGCCCTGATGGCGAGGACGTTTACCCAGAGCGTTATGGCTGGTGCGGGAACTATCAGGAGAGCAAGTGCGCCGTTCGCGAGGCGGCAGGGCGCTACCTCCATCTCGACCTCGCTGGTGCGCCGCTCTACGTCGAGCGCTGGCGCTACGCGGGTGATTTCAAGGAGGGACTCGCGGTCGTTCAGGCGGATCACGGCAGGTCGACCCACGTCGATGGTGCGGGTCGAGCTCTTCACGCCGCGTGGTTTCTCGACCTCGATGTGTTCCACAAGGGCTACGCCCGCGCGCGCGATGAAGACGGATGGACGCATGTAGATCGACGCGGACGACCAGCCTACGCGCGACGGTTCGCGGCGGTGGAGCCGTTTTACAACGGCCAAGCGAGAGTCGAGCGCTTCGATGGCGGGTTGGAGTTGATCGACGAGCACGGCGTCACCGTCGCGGAGTTGCGACCCGCGACGCGGAGCGAATTCGCATCGCTGTCGGGCGATCTCGTCGGATTCTGGCGGACGCAGGCCGCGTACGCCGCCGTGGCCCTCGGCGTCGTCGAGGCACTGCCGGAAACGTCGCAAGCGGTTGCCGCGCGCTGTGCGCTCGATCCTGATCGCGCGGCGCGGCTGCTTCGCGCGCTTGGTGAGATGAAGCTGGTGGAACGACGCGGGGAGCAGTGGATTCTCACTTCCAAGGGCGCGCCGCTTCGCCGCGAACATCCGCAGACACTGTCCGATGCGGCGCTCGAGTACGCGAGGCCCATGACGGAGCTGTGGTCCGCGCTTCCCGAAGCGATGCGCGCCGGCAGCCGCTGGGCGCCGCCGGACATCTTCGGGCAGGTCGCCGCAGATGCCGATCGAGTCGCCGGCCACCACAGGATGCTGAAGAGCTACGCGACGCATGACTACGAGGCGATTCCTGCCGCACTTCCGCTCAAGGGCGACGAAACGGTCATCGACGCCGGCGGTGGTGTGGGCGTCCTCGCCGAGCTGCTAGTGCGGCACTACCCGAAGTTGCGCGTCGTCCTTCTCGATCGCCCCGAGGTCATTCGACTTGCCCATGCCCGGGAGGAGATCATCCGGCGGCCCGCGAACCTGTTTTCACCGTGGAGGGTTACGGGCGACGCCGTCGTTCTCGCGCGGGTTCTTCATGACTGGGATGACGATCGCGCGGTCACCGTCCTGCGACACGCTCGACGTGCGCTCAGGCCGGGCGGGTTGATCTTCATCGTGGAGATGGTTCTTTCGGAGCAGGGGATGGCCGGGGGGCTCTGCGACCTGCATCTGTTGATGGCGACGGGCGGTCGAGAGCGCACGGTGTCTCAATTCGCCGACTTGCTCGGAGCCGCTGAGTTCGACTTCAAGGAAGTGCGGCGGGTCGCGGCTCTGCCCTCCGTGATCATCGGAGCGGCGCGATGATCGACTGGCAGATTCCGCCCGCGATGCTTCGATGGGTGCGGGAGGTTCCTCGCGACCGTCCCGTCGCCGTGCTCCTCCGCCATTCGGTTCGCCCAAGCCCGCTCCCCGACGACGGTTTCGCCGTGCCCATCACCGGGGACGGAGTGCGAATCGCGCGGGACCTGGGCGGAATGCTCGCGAGCAATCTGCGATCGTTGCACGCGAGTCCGCTGGTGCGGTGCGTGCAGACGGCGGAGGCTCTGCAGGCAGGCGCGAGTGTCGACCTTGCCATTGAGCAAGATCGACTCCTGGGAGACTCGGGCGTCTACGTCGTCGACAACCGAGTAGCGTGGCCGAGCTGGCAGCAACTGGGGCACGAAGGCGTCATGGCTCACCTGGTAAGCAAGGACGAGCCGCTGCCCGGCATGGCATCTCCCGCACCGGCCGCGCGGTTTCTCGTTCACCACATGCTGTCGGCGGCTGCGGCGCGTCCCGGCTTTCACTTGTTCGTCACGCACGATTCGTTGGTGACCGCAACTGCGGCGCGCATGCTCGGCGAGCCGCTGGGCAAGGCTGACTGGCCGTGGTATCTGGAGGGTGCCTTCTTCTGGAGCGAGGGGCGGGAGATATGCGTCGCCTACCGCGACTCGCGGCGCGCGTGTTGGAAGGGGCCGCTCTGCGCGTTCGACAAGGCCGACGTGATCGAGTTCGCGAGGCGCGAAGTCGGACGAACGGTGGGTCTTGCCTCGCGGGCGAGGTTCTTTCTCGCTGGCGGCGCATTCAAGACGCTGCTGACGGGCCGGCCGCCGCGTGATCTGGATCTCTGGGCACCGTCGGAGACCGACCGTCAGATGCTCGTGGCTACGTTGCTTGAGCGCGGGGCGCGGCCTCTCGACAAGCAGCCCTATTCCGATGCGTTCGAGATTCGCGGACGGATCGTCGAGGTGCCGCACAAGGCGGAACCGTCAACGCTGGCCGAGCGCATCGCCCGGTTCGACATCGGACTTTCGTGCGTGGGGGTGGAGCACCGTCCGGGAGACCAGTGGGACGCGATCACCCATCCACTGGCCCCCGAGTCGGTCGATCGCCGCGAGGTCCTGCTCATCAAGCCGCTCGTGAACTGGCGGCACTCGCTCGCAACGCTGGAGCGGTCGCGGCAATACGCAGTCGAACTCGGGTACGCCGTGCCGGAAGAGGAAGTGGCGGAGGTGTGGCGTGTGTTCGAGAGTCAAACCGCGGAGATGCAAGCAGGCATGATCGAGCGGTTCGATCGGACGTCCCGAGGCGGCTTCGGCGTGCGCGAGGAGGCGGTGCGGCGGCGGCGATGATTGCGGGACTCTATCCCTAGACGCGGGCTGGGTGAGTCAGCCGCTGCGGTTCACGCTGGGAAGAGATCCCATGAGCCTAGTGCATGAAGGTGACGAAGGTCACGAAGGGAACGAAGGTAGCATTCACGCCGCGCGGCCTCTACTCCGAAGCGCCACCCCTTGACGCGAAGAAGGGCGTGGGCGGATGGAGTCGATGCTTCCGCACCGAGTGTCGGGTCCAGGCACCAAGCCGCAACGAGGCCGAGGGGGTGGTTCCAAACCCAAGCTCCGCCAAGCGTCGCATGCCGGCGGGACGTGATTCAGGACGACGTCCAACGGCGCCGTGGTCTTATACTCTGCCGCGATGCTCGACCGGTTCCTCGATGCTCTCCTAGCCGATCTCGAAGCAACCAACTCCATCCGCGCGCCGCGCGTGATCGAGCGCGTCGACGGCCCGCGGATCTGGGTCGACGGCCGCGAGCTTGTCTCCTTCGCGTCGAACGACTACCTCGGGCTGGCGCAGCATCCATCGTTGGCCGCAGCGGCCGCCGACGCCGCGAAACGCTGGGGGTGGGGCGCCGGCGCGTCGCGCGCCATCACCGGGACGACGACGGAGCACGTCGAGCTCGAGAAGCGGTTCGGCGACTGGAAAGGCGCGCACGCACTCTCATTCGCATCGGGTTACCACGCAAATCTCGGCCTGCTCGGCGTGATCGCGCGCGGCGCCACGGTGCTCTCCGACGAGCTCAACCACGCCAGCATCATCGACGGGCTCCGGCTCGCGAAGGCGAAGGTCGTCGTCGTCCCGCATCGCGATGTCGAAGCATTCGAGCGCGCTCTGAAGGCATCGACAGGTCGCCGGCTCATCGTGACCGAGTCGATCTTCAGCATGGACGGCGACATCGCGCCGCTGCGCGAACTCTCGGACCTCGCCAAGCGGTACGACGCCGATCTCATTGTCGATGACGCGCACGCAACGGGCGTGCTCGGCGCTCGCGGCCTGGGAGCGCTCGAGGCCCTCGGGGTCGAGGCCGCCGTGCACACGGCGACGCTGTCAAAGGCCGCTGGCTGCGCGGGTGGATTCGCCGTCGGGAGCGAGCGGCTGATGACCGTGCTGCGGAGCAAGGCGAGGTCGTTCCTTTTTTCGACGGCGCCTCCGCCCGCGGTTGCGGCCGCGGGACGCGCGGCGGTTGGGCTCGTTGCCGGCGCGCATGAGCAGAGGACGCGGCTGCGGAGCCACCTTGAGCGGCTCGGCCTCAAGACGCCGATCTGGCCCGTCGTCCTCGGCTCCAACGAACGCGCCCTCGCCGCGAGCAAGCGCCTCCTGGAACTCGGTTTCTTCGTGCCCGCGGTGCGGCCGCCGACGGTGCCGGCGAACACCGCGCGGCTCCGCATCACGCTGTCGGCCCATCACACAACGGAACAAATCGATGCGCTCAAAGCCGCGCTCGGCAGGCTATAGGCGCCGCGACCGCGCCCACCTGTGGCATCCGTTCACGCCGCAGTCGCTGTGGATGGATGAGGAGTTCCCCGTCATCGTCCGCGGACGCGGCAGCTGGCTCTTCGACGCCGACGGGCGCCGCTATCTCGACGGCACCTCGTCGCTCTGGTGCAACCTGGTCGGCCATGCGAACCGCGAGATCGATCACGCGATCGTGCGGCAGCTCCGGTCGCTCGCGCACTCGACCTTTCTCGGCGCGACCCATCCGGCGGCGATCGAGCTCGCCGAGCAGCTCGTCGAACTCGCACCCAAGGGGCTGACGCGGGTCTTCTACTCCGACAACGGATCGACGGCGATGGAAGTCGCGCTCAAGATGGCGTTCCAGTACTGGCAGCAGAACGGGAAGCCGAAGCGGACGACGTTCGTCACGTTCGCCGAGGGATACCACGGCGACACGCTCGGAGCGGTTAGCGCGGGCGCGATCCCGATCTTCCACGACCGGTTCAAACCGCTGCTCTTCCCGACAATCCGGCTGCCCCTCGATGAGCGCCGCGTCGAGGAGACGCTCGCGTCACTCGGCGCGGAGATTTGCGCGGTCTGCATCGAGCCGCTCGTGCAGGGCGCAGGCGGGATGATCACCCACTCGCCGGCGTTCCTGAAGCGCGTACGGGAACTCTGCACGACGCACGACGTCTTCCTGATCGCCGACGAGGTCATGACGGGCTTTGGCCGCACCGGAACGATGTTCGCGTGCGACCAGGCAACGATCACGCCCGACTTCCTGGCGCTGTCGAAGGGGCTGACGGGCGGTTACCTGCCTCTCGGCGCGACGCTGACGACCGATCGCGTCTACGACGGCTTCCTCGGCGACTACGCGTCGGTGAGGACGTTTTTCCACGGCCACACGTACACGGGCAATCCGCTCGGCTGCGCGGCGGCGCTCGGGATGCTGCGATTCCTGAGGCGCGACGAGACGATGAAGAAGCTGGCGTCCAAGATCGAGCGCTTCGCGTCGCGACTTCGCGCCTTCAAGGGCGTCGCGGTGCGGCAGGTCGGGCTGATCGCCGGGATCGACCTCGGTCCGTTCCCGTTCGAGCAGCGCGAAGGCCATCGTCGTGTTCTTCGCGCCCGGGAGCGCGGCGTTCTCCTCCGTCCGCTCGGCAACACGATCGTCGCGATGCCGCCGCTGACCATCTCGATGAAGGAGCTCGACTTCCTGCTAAGCGTCGTGGAAGAGGTCGTTTCGGGCGACGCGGGCCGCGGCGGCGATCCGCGCGATCCCCGTTTTGGAGCGGATGGCTAACGTCTTCGCCCCCGAGGCGTTCAAGTGACTGGAGGTGCTCGATGGCTCGCTACGCCCTGCTCGCGCTCGTCCTGGTCGGAACCGCCCGCCAGGAACGGCCCGTCTTCGTCCACGCCACCGTGATCAGCCTCAAGACGGGCGAGAAGAAGACGCTGCCGGCGGGCCCGCTCGATGCCGTCGCCAAGCAGATCGCCCTGGAGACGACGCACAACCAGTTCGAGATCCTCGCGACCGCCTCCGTCCGCACCGAGGACTCGACGTTCACGAAACTCTCGCTGGGGACATCGATGAACCTGATGCTGACCTTCAAGCCGATGGCGGCGTCGGGCACCACGCTCACCGACCTTCAACTGATCGACGAGACGGAGCGCACCGTGGTGACGGTGACGGCGCAGTCGACCGTGACGGAGAAGAAGCCGAACTCGAAAGTCCTTCTCGCGACGAGATGCAGTTTCTCCGACGAAGCGCCGATGCTCGTCGGCATCGTGGGAACCGGGGATGCAGCGGTCGCGCTGGTGATACGAGTTACTTCGAAATGACCCGCGCGAGGCCGCTCCGCCAGACCGCCTCGAACTCAGCGATGTCCGCGCCGAGCTCCCGGGCGGTCGCGAGCTCGAGCCGCGCGAGCGCTTCCTTGCCCGTGTAGAAGAAGTACATCGCCGTTTTCACGTAGCTGTCGGCGGCCGCGGAGCTGAGGCCGCCCTTCGCGAACGCGAAGAGGATCAGCTGGTCATCGTGCATCTCGGCATACGGAATCTCGCGATCCTCCACCGTGACGCAATGGCCCGTCGCCTTCGTCAGGGTTCCCCTCACCGGCTTGTCGCCCGTGCGGATCGCGACCTCCTGGCCGATGCGAGACTTCGCTCCGGCCTCGATCGCCGCGGCGAACTGGGCGGCGGCCTTGAGCGCCGCGCGTTCGCGCTCCGCGAGCGGCTTGAGGAGGTCGCTCGGCACGGGAAGGGCGGCGAGGGCCTCGTCGAATTTCCGTGCCCGCGCCAGCGGAGCGATCCTGGCCGCCTCCGCCCGGAATTTCTCTTCCGCGGCGGCCGCCGTCGCCTCGGACTGCGCGGCGGCGAACGCCAGTTTCGCCGCCTTCAGCTTCTGGATCTCCTCGCTGCATGCCGAGGCGACGTCCTCCATCGCCCCCTTCGCCATGGCCTCGAATGACGCGATCGCTTCGTCGTACTTCTGCTGCTTCACGAGCGAGCCCGCGGCCTGGACGGCCGCGTTGAACCGCTCGCGCGCGGCGTTCTCGATGACGACGCGCTCGATCGCCGCGCGGCGTCGGAGGATGTCGCTTGGATTCCCGGCCAGGTACGCGTCGATCGTCGCGAGCGCTCCGACGATGTCGCCGTCCTTCGCCTTCGCTCCGGCTGCCTGGCGGAGCGACTCGAACTCGCGCTCGAAGAGCGTGCCCAGCTCCTCCTCGAACGACGCGGCGCGGTCCCGCGCCTTCGCCGCCCACGAGGTCAGCGGGTAGAACGCCGAAACGTCGCGGAACTTGCCGAGCGCGAGGTCGGGCTTGTCCGCGTTCTCCTTCGAGAAGCGCTCCGCCGCCTCGAACAGGTCGTGCGCGAGAGCCTCCTCGTCGATCCCGGCGATTTCCTTCTTCGGCTCGGCCGGCCCCGCCGGCCCGGTCGGCACCTTGAGCGCGGGGGTTTCGGGCATCGGTTCGGTCCTGGCCCGGGTGGCGACGAGCGCGACGACGACCATGACGCCCGCGAGGCCCGCGCCGGCGGCGATGAGGACGAGCGGGGCGAGGTTTCTCTTTTTCACCTGAGGAGATCCTCGGGCCGCCGGTCGTACAAGGTGAACTCCCGGGGATCGACGGGGTAGTCCTTCGCGGCCTGGTCGGCCCAGAACGCCTCTTCTTCGCCGTCGATCTGCTTCTTCATCGAGTTGTACCACGCCGTGAACTCGGCCGACGTGTTGCGGTCGGTGCCGGTGAGCTTGCGGGCGATGAGCGAGCAGTACTTCTTCTGGTCGGCGTCGCCGGCGGCGATGCCATCGATGATCTTCGGCAGCGCGGGCTTGCCCATCTGGAGCAGTCCGGCGACGGCGGCCGACCGGAACGACGGCATCGCGGTGACGAGGACGGCGGCGTTCCGCTTGTCGGCCATCACGCCGATCTGCTTGAGGAGCTCGCTCTGGATGCGGCGGTCCTTGGTCTTGGTGAGCGCCTCGCGCAGCTCTTTCTGCGCCGTCTCGCGCATCTTGCGGAAGGCGGAGGCGATCATCGCGCGCACGCGGTCGTCGCCGGGGGGCGTCTCGACGAGCCACTCGATGAGGAAGGTGCAGGCGGACTTCGTCCCCGCGGCCTTGAGCAGCGCCGTGATGAGGATCCGCTTGTTGACCGCGGAGATCTTCTTGGCGAAGCCGAGCGACTTTTCGACGACGGCCGGGTCGTGCTGGACGAGGGCCTCGCCGATCGCCTTGAGAACCTCGTCGTGGCTTTCCCGTTCGAGCAGGGCGAGGATCGCGGCGACCGCGTGGGGCGACGGCGGATTCATGAGCTTGCGGAGCGCATCGACGCGCGCGCGGGGATCCTCCGCGTCGAGTCCCTTTTCCAGCGCGACCTGGCCGGGGCCGATCTCGCCTTCGACGCCGAACGTCCTCGGCTTCTTCGGCGGGCCTTGCGGGGTGTAGTCGCCCGACGCGAGCGGGGTGATCGTCGGCGGCTGGGACGACGCCGTGACGGCGCGGTCGGAGCCCTTCTGGTCGCGGACCAGGCGCATGAGCTGAAGGGTCACGCGCAGGTTTTCGGAGAGGATGTTCCACGAGCTCCCCTCGTAGTAGCGGGAGAGTCCGTCGTAGATGTCGCGCGCGCGCTGGAGCACGTCCAGGGCGGAGACGAGCTGCGGGTTGCGCTTCGGGTCGCGCATGGGGAGCACCCGGGCCTCGTCGTAGATTCTCTTCGCGGCTTCGACGTAGGCGTCGGCGCGCTTGACGGCCTCGTGCGGGTCGGTGAAGACGCAGGCGACCTTGTCGGCCGGGAGGTCGACGCGGCCGGTCTCGGTTTCGATGGTCACCGTCGCGCCGGAGATCGTGACGCGGCCGGTGTAGCGCTTGCCGTCGCGGGTGAGGACGTGCTGGTCGTCGAAGCCGAGGAGCAGGAGGCAAAGCAGCAGGAGCCAGCGCATGAACTCTCTATAGTACACGGCGCACGGGGAGGCGATTTCGCGGGCGCAAAGAGCGCCAGGACGAACCGCCACGAGGAACCGCAGAAGCAGCACAAGGGAACCGCAATCGGAACGCAAAGGGAACGCAAGGGGAGGGTAGGTCGAAAAAGTGGGGGCGTGGCCAGCGGCCCGTGAGTGCTGACCCCAAAGGACCCGAAGGACGCAAAGAGGAGCGTCTTGGACGCCCGCCGATTCGCGCCGTGCGGCCTTGGGCCGCACGATCGGCGAGCGTTGCGCCTCCTCCGATCTTCCTTTGAGTCCTTCGGGTACTTTGGGGTTCTCCCTCGGAGAATCCCACTTTTGCAACGTACACCCGCAAGGGGAGCGGGTTCTCCCATTTCTTGCCTCTCCGTTGCGTCTTCTTGCGTCCTCTTGCGGCTGGGGGGCCGAAGGCCGCGTGCCGCGCGAAGTCCGGAATCGCCGTTCCACCTGCGGTCAAGCCGCTCCGCGCTCTCCGCTTCTCGACCTCTCTGCGGTTCGGCTCGGAGAGCACCGTGCCGCCCCGAAGAAGGCTCCGCAGCACCCACAGATTCGAACGTGAAGCAACGCTAGTGGCCCGCTTCACGATCCTTGAGCAGCGCCTCAATGCGGTCCAGGTACCGGAAGTACTCGTACTCGATGCCGTGCGCCTTCATGATCGCCTTGATGCGCGGGAAGTACTTCTCGTGGAGCCGGGTCATGTGGTTCTTGAAGTACTCCTGGTCGCAGAAGTAAACGCGGCAGCCGAGCATGCGATGGGAGCGCACTCCGCATTTCTTGTCCGCGGTCAGGAAGGGGCACACGCCCGGCTCCGTCGACGTCCGGGCCATCGGCTCGTGGCGGACCAGGTATTCGAATTCGAGCGGCGTGGTCCAGAGTTCGTGGCCGGTCTTGGTGAAGTTGCAGCAGTTCCCGCTGGCGACGCAGACCGGGTTCGCCCACGTGATCTCCTCGGCGAGATCGCGATAGACGTCCTCCAGCTCGGCGAACGCGCGGTCCCAGTCGGTCATCGTCAATGTCCCGTCGGGCCGCCATGGGGCGCGCCGGCCATGTCCTTCGTGTAGTAGAAGGCGATGGCGAGGATCGCGTAGATCGCGAGGAGCATGACGCCCTCGAGCCAGTTCGACTTCCCGTCGAGGACGAGCAGCGCCAGGATGATCACGGACATGGCGATCGCCGCGGCCTCCATCGGGGTGAAGTCGAGCGAGAGCGGGTGGCCGGTCGCCCAGCCGACGAGGACGAGGAGGGGGGCGACGAAGAGGGCGATCTGCTTGGAGCTCTCGACGGCGATGTTCATCGCCAGGTTCATCTTGTCCTTCATCGCGAACATGATCGCGGCGGTGTGTTCGGCGGCGTTGCCGACGATCGCGACGATCACGACCCCGACGAAGACGCCGGGCAGGTGGAGCTTCGCGGCCGCAACTTCAACGGAGCCGGTGAGGAACTCGGCAAGGAAGCTGATCAGGACGGCGCTCGTCACCAGCATGCCGATGATCTTGCCCATCGGCATCTGCTTGGCGTGCTCCTCCTCCTCCTCGTCCATCACGAATACGTGCTTGTGGGTCTTGAAGGCGAACAGGAGGCTGGCGCCGTACACCGCCAGGAGGACGAAGGCGGTGGCGATGCTGATCGCATGGACCTTGTCGCCGGGGATGTCGCCCTTGGGGCTGAAGTGCGAGATCGTGACCAGGATCGACGGGATCGAGAGCGCGCTCACGCTGACGTAGAGCATCCCGACGCCGCTCTCGGCGGCGACGCGGCTGAACGCCTGGCTTTCGCGCTTCCACCCGCCGAGCACGAACGACAGGCCCAGGATGAAGAGGATGTTGCCGATGATCGAGCCGGTGAGGGAAGCCTGGACGATTTCGAAGCGGTTGTGGGAGAGGGCGACGAGGGCGATGATCAGCTCGGCGGCGTTGCCGAGGGCGGCGTTGAGGAAGGCGCCGACGGCGGGGCCGGTGCGCGTCGCCAGGCCCTCGGTGGCGTGGCCCATCATTCCGGCGAGGGGGATGATGCCCAGGGCGGCGGTGACGAAGAGCAGGGTGTCGTCCTTGTAGCCGAACTTGAAAACGAACGCGGCGGGGACGAAGACGTACAGGACCGCCATCAGTTTTTTCACGGGGCGACAGCTTAACGGGCGGCCAGAATTGTCTCAAGAGTGGGACGTCCGACATCGCGGGCCGATATATCTGGTGGGGCGCGGTTTACGCCTCCGGGCGAGAGGCATATAATAGATGGGCTCGCACCCGCTGCGTGTTCCCGGGCGGGTGCGACTTCGTCTTGCGGGGCATCTGGTGGAGCGTTCATGGCCGACGGCGCGCTGACTGAGAGCAAACAGGACTACTCGTTCGGCCAGATCGCGATTCGCGAGAACCTGGCCACGTTCGAGCAGGTCAAGGAATGCCTCGACATCCAGGCGAAGCTCCGGACCATCGGCCTCGAGCCCAAGAAGCTCGGTGAGATTCTCATCGAGAAGGGCTACCTGACGCTCGACAAGGCGCGCCACATCATGGGGATCCAGGCCGCGGTGCCCGCCGCCACCCAGAGATTCGCCATCCCCGGCTACGAGATCCTCGGGAAGATCGGCGCCGGCGCGATGGGATCGGTCTTCAAGGCCCGGCAGGTCTCGATGGACCGCATCGTCGCCATCAAGGTCCTCGCGCCGAAATACTCCAAGGACAACGCGTACGTGCAGCGGTTCCTCCACGAGGCGCGCGCCGTCGCCAAGCTCAACCACGAGAACGTCATCAGCGGCATCGACGTCGGGGAAGCCAACGGCCTTCACTTTTTCATCATGGAGTACGTCGAAGGCACGAGCGTCGCCAACATCCTGAAGAAGCAGGGGACGATCGACGAGAAGCGGTGCCTCCAGATCGCGCTCCAGGTGGCGCGTGCGCTCGACCACGCCCACCGCAACAAGATGGTCCACCGCGACGTGAAGCCCGAGAACATCCTGATCACCTCGGACGGAACCGCGAAGCTGTGCGACCTCGGCCTCGCGAAGACCACCACGGGCGGCGATTCGTCGCTCACGATGGACGGGATGTCGGTCGGGACGCCGAACTACATCTCGCCGGAGCAGGCGCGCGGCGAGGAGGGCATCGATATCCGGACGGACATCTACTCGCTGGGCGCGTCGATCTACCACATGTCGACGGGCGTGGTGATGTTCGACGGGCCCAACCCGATGGCGGTGATGACCAAGCACGTCACCGAACCGGTCGAGCCGCCGAAGAAGAGGAACTCATCGCTCACCGACGGCTTCAACGCATTGACGCTGAAGATGGTGCAGAAGCACCGCCAGGACCGCTACCAGTCGCCGGGCGACGTGACGGCCGACATCGACAAGCTGCTGCGCGGCGACTCGATCCAGAGCGCGCCGGCGCCCGTCTCGTCGCGCGATGCCCGCCATCCCGGGCGGAGCTCGTCGACGGCGAAGGGCGTCGTGAACGTCCCGCGGCCGAGTGCGCCGAGCGGGGGTGCGAAGCCCGGGGCGTCGATCGCCCCGTTCATCGCCATCGGCGTCGTCATCGCGGTGGCGGTGGTGGGCTTCGTCGTGTTCGGACGCGGCGGCGGGACGCCGACCAACGGCGGAAGGCCCACGGTCGGGCCCGGCGACACGCCGAAGACGAATCCCGACGAGGAGGCTCAGCGCGATCACGAGCAGCGGCTCGGCGCCTTCCGGACGAACCGTGACCGCCTGCTCGCGGAGAAGGACCCGTCGATGCTCACCGAGCCCTTCCTCCGGCTCGAGGAGAACATCACCTTCTTCCGGAACACGAAGTTCGAGGATGCCTGGCGCGACGAGAAGAAGAAATTCATCGAGGACATGAACCAGCGGATCGAGGCCGCCGAGTGGGGCGCCATCCGGCGCGCGGCGGACGAGTTCAAGCGGAGCAACCGCATCACCGACGCCATCGCGAAGGTCAACACCCTGCCCGAGGTTTACCGGTACTTCCGCAAGAGCGACCCCCAGGTTCTGACCCAGGCCGCCCTCGAGCAGCGGGAGTTCATCACGTCGTGCAAGGGCCAGCTCGAGACGCGCTGGGCCGAAGACAAGGTCAAGGTGCTCAGGCTCACGAACGAAGGGAAGACCGACGACGCGCTCACGCTGTGCGACGACATGGCGCGGTACGCCGGTTCGGAGCGCGAGGCCGACATCGAGAGCATGCGCCAGAACGCGATCAGCCGCGAGCTCGACCGCCTCCTCTCCGATCCCCTCTCCGCGGAAAAGGTCGGCGCGGCGAGCAAGCGGCTGGACGAGCTCGAGAAGCGCTACCCGACGCTCGCCGACTACGCGCGGCGCAAGCGCGATGAGGCGCAGCGCCGGCTGAACGACTCCATGAAGACCGCCCTCGAGGTCGCCGCGAACGTCTACAAGACCGAGGTCGGGCCGGCGTTCCAGAAAGCGATGGAGCAGCGCGACATCAACCTGGCGAGGAAGCTGCTGGCGCAGGTCTACCTCGACGCGAAATACGCCGTGGCGCAGCCGGCGCTCCTCCTGAGCGCGAGCGACGCTCCGCTGCTGAAGGCGTATCTTGACCCTGCGGCGGTCGGGGGGCACGACTACAAGAGGCTGATCGCGCTCTCTGAAGAGGGGATCCGGACGGCCGTGCGCGCGGGGCAGCGCGACGCGGCGCGCGACCTCTACATGGACCTGCGCGCCTGCGTCCTGGTCGAGCAGCTCCTCGAGCTGGCGATGAAGGGGGCCGATGGCTTCGCGAAGGGTGAGCGCCAGGGGTCGCGCGCGGGCCTCAGCAGCTGGCTGATGCAGGCGACGGAGGCCAAGGTTGTCGTTCGCGTCCCGGACAAGCCGCTCCAGGTCGATGCGGGAACGAAGAACGCCATGCAGCGCATCACGCTGGCGCCCCTCGGCGCGCCGCCCTCGGCGTCCGAGGAGGACATCCTCGCGATGGCGCGATGGGGCTACGTGCCCATGACCGCCGCCGAGAAGGACCCCTACTATCACCTGGGTGCGGCGATCCTCCAGTGGTACGCGAAGGATCTCGCGAACGCAAAGGACGAGTTCTCCAAGGTGCCCGACGCGGCGAAACTCGCCGTCGAACGCTACACCGAGTCGCTCAAGGGGCTCGCGACGCCGAAGGAGGAGAAGTACGCCGAGGAGCAGTACAAGAAAGGCATCGATCTCTGGCTCAACAACAAGCGCAAGGAGGCGGTGCCGATCTTCAAGGAGCTCGTCGACGGCTACGCCCACACGAAGTACATGAACGCCAAGCCGGTCAAGCAGACGCGGATTGAAACCGTGATCGGCTTCATCACCGAGTTCGAGGGGAAGCCGCCGGAGAAGAAGGATCCGCCGAAGGACCCCAAGGATCCGCCGCCGAAGCAGATCATGAAGGTCGAGGAGCTGTTCCCGAAAGCGAAGGTCGCCTCGCCCTCCAAGGGCCGGTACGAGGTCACCTACAACTTCGACGACCCGGAGCAGCTCAACGACTTCACGAAGGAGGGCTTCGGCCTCGGGAACAACGGCACGTTCGAGGTGAAGGACAAGCTGCTCGACGGCGACGGCTCGCTCCTGCTCTATTGGAACCCGATCTTGAAAGGCGACGTGACGCAGGACTACGTGATTCGCGCCAAGGACACGAAGAACCTGGGCTTCGTTCTGCACGGCAACGGCAGCTTCACGGGCGGGACCGGCTACATCGCGTGGCTCGGCTTCTCCAACGAGTCGGGCTTCGGCCCCAAAAAGATGTACCAGTACAACCATCCGATCACGCACATGCCGTGGAACCAGAACACGGCCCGCACGGCGTACGTCGGATCGGACGTCGGGACGTGGACGATCACGAAAGACGCCAAGTACACCGTCAAGATCATCCGCAAGGCGAAGGCGATCGAGGTGAGCGTCGACGGCAAGGTCGTCTCCACGGGCGAGAACGGCGAATACAACGAGGGCCGTCCCGGCCTGGCGATTTTCTCGTCGGCGATGATCGTCGAGTCGGCGAAATTCACCGGCGAGTTCGAGCCGAAGTGGCTCGAAGAGGCGATGAAGCGCGGGACGAGCGGCGGCATGGACACGGTCGAGCCGAAGGACGGGCCGCCGAAGAAGCCGGCGGACAAATAGGCCGTGGACCGTAGAACCGTGAACCGTAGACCGTGAGCGCCAACCCCGTCGCCATCGTCACGGGGGCCAGCCGCGGGATCGGGCGGACGATGGCCCTGAGCCTCGCGCGCGCGGGGCATGACGTCGTCATCGCCGCGAAAACCGAGACGCCGCACGCGCGGCTTCCCGGGACGATCCACGAAGTCGCCAGGGAGGTCGAGTCGCTCGGCCGCCGCGCGCTGGCGGTCCGGACCGACGTCCGCGAGCTCGACGATATCGAGGCGCTGGCCGCCCGCACGCTGAAGGAGTTCGGCCGCATCGACGTCGCGGTTCACAACGCCGGCGCGATCTGGCTCACGCCGGTGCTCGAGACGCCGCTCAAACGGCTCGACCTCGTGCTCGAGGTGAACGCGCGGGCGGGCTTCGCGCTGTCGCAGGCCGCGGCGAAGGCGATGCTCGCGGGCGCCGGCGGCCACATCGTCATCGTCGCGCCGCCGATCGAGCTCGATGCCCTGCCCGGGCGCGTCGCGTACGCCATTTCGAAATTCGGGCTGACGATGCTCATGCAGGGGTTCGCGGAGGAGCTGCGGGGGAAGCCCGTCTCGATCAACGCGCTCTGGCCGGCGACCGCGGTGCGCAGCTCGGCGACGGAGACGTTCGGGATGGGGACGCCGGAGCAGTGGCGCACGCCGGAGATCATGGGCGATGCGCTCGTGGAGCTCGTCGCGACAAAGCCTGGCGCGATGAGCGGCAGGGCGCTGCTCGACGAGGACTGGCTGCGCGAGCGGGGATGGAAGGACTTCGCGAAGTACCAGTGCGTCCCGGGGAAGGAGCCGCCGAGGCTCGCCCTGCGCGACTATCCGCGCGCCGGGCGAGCGACGGAGTGAGAGAGGGACAAAGGGAGAGAGGGAAGCGTCGGACGGCCTGCGGTCCGACGGTCCTACGGTCCTACGGTTTCTTGTCTGAGAGTTCGAAGACGTTCGTGCGCAGCTTCGCGGTGGCGTCGCCGATCTTGATCTCGAAGACGATCACGGCGCGCGTGCCGACGGGCCACTTCGGCTCGATGAGGTTGTCGTAGTTCGGCGACTTCGGCATCCGCGCGGGCAGCGTCCACTGGAACGGGACCTTCTTGCCGTCCTTCACGCCCTCGACGACGAGCTTCGTCCTTTCCTTGAGCGTGATGAGCGTCGCCCCGGTGATCACGAGGACCTTCTCCGAATCCGATTCGTTGGTCGCGATGAACTTGCCGACGATGTGAGCCCACTTCCTGCCCTTCGCGCCGGGCGGGACGTCGTCCGTCGGCGTCTCCAGGAACCACTCCGCTTCGACGTTGACCGGGACGTCGCCGAGCTTCGTCGAGAATTCGTCCACGCCCGCCTCGATGCGCAGGAGCACCGACTCGTAGCGGAACTTCAGGTCCTTTTTCGCGCTGCCGAGGGCCTTCTGCACGGCGGGTTTTGAGTCCTTGCCCTTCTTGACCAGCTCGACTTGAGCGGCGGCGACGTCGTCGACGTTCTCACCGGCGAGGCGGTCGACGAGCTTGGCGACGTCGTCCTGGACGAGGAGCGCGAGCGCAAGAAGCAGTTTCATCGGAGTTATTTTACAATCTTGGCCCTTTCACGGCCCGGGTCTCAGGATTCAGGAGGATGTCATGCTCAACGTCGACAAGCTCGCCTCCCGGTACCGCTTCGACCGCCCGGGGAAGTTCCGGCTGAAGGACGTCGATCCCGGCGACACCGGGACGATCAAGTCGAAGGACAAGGCGGAGGAGCATCTCGAGCGGGGAGTGAAGCGGTTGAGCTGCCTGCAGGACAAGCTTTACGCGCAGGACCGCTGGTCGCTGCTGCTGGTCTTCCAGGCGATGGATGCGGCGGGCAAGGACGGCACGATCAAGCACGTGATGTCGGGGGTGAACCCGCAGGGCTGCCAGGTTTTCTCGTTCAAGGGGCCGTCGGCGGAGGAGCTCGACCACGATTTCCTGTGGCGCACGACGAAGTGCCTGCCGGAGCGGGGCAGGATCGGCATCTTCAACCGGTCGTACTACGAGGAGACGCTCGTTGTCCGCGTCCATCCGCCGTACCTCGCGAAGCAGAAGCTGCCGCCCGAGCTCGTCACCAAGCGGATCTGGGACGAGCGGTACGAGGACATCAACGCGTTCGAGCGCTACCTGGCGCGCAACGGGACGGTGGTCCGCAAGTTCTTCCTCTACGTCTCGCGCGACGAGCAGAAGCGCCGCTTCCTCAGCCGGCTCGAAGAGTCGGAGAAGAACTGGAAGTTCTCGGTGGCCGACGCGCAGGAGCGCGGCTTCTGGAAGGACTACATGCGGTCGTACGAGGACGTGATCCGCGCGACGAGCACCGAGTGGGCGCCGTGGTACGTCGTGCCGGCGGACCACAAGTGGTTCACGCGGCTGGTCGTGTCGGCCGCGGTCGTCGACGCGCTGGACGATCTGAAGCTCGCCTATCCGAAGGTCGACAAGGAGAAGAAGGGAGAGCTGAAGAAGGTGAAGGAGATGCTGATGGGGGAGAAGAAGTAGCTGGTAGCTGGTGAACGGCAGCTCGTAGCAGAGGAACGCGGGCTGGCGCTCGAGACTTCCATCGCGCCGAGCGGAATCTCAAGGAACGACCCGAGGCTACATCCGTCGGCATGCCGAGGAGTTCCAGCTGCCCGGACTTCTTCCGCTACTTCCGCGAGAGAATCTGTTCCAGCATCGGCATCAGCTTGGTGTAGAGGTCGTCCTTCGGCTGATGGCCCGTGCTGTCGGAGACCAGGACGAAGTTCTGGTCGACCAGCTGAAAGCCCGGAATCAGGTTGTAGCTCCCATCACCGACCAGGTACGACTCGCCGGCGAGGACGATCCGGTCCTTGGAGCGGTCCATCTTGAAGTGCTTCGCCCACTGATTCGCATCGTCTGCCGTGGGCGCCTGCATCGACATTCCGTAGAGCAGCAGCTGGATGTAGACGATGCGATCGTCGTCCAGCCGGATCCCGCCGGCGTATCGCGGCAGCAGCTCCTCGATCGAGGCGAGGTTCGCCTGCGGCGCCACGCCGCTGAACGGGCCGATCTCCTTCTTGAGCCCGCCCGCGAAGGCCTGGCAGGCAGGGCAGTTCATCCCGATCGGCTCGATGAGCAGCACACGGCCTTTGAACGATGCGAGCGACACGCGCTTGCCGGTCTGATCGAGGAGCTTGAGATCAGCATAGGGCTTGCCGATCGCGGACGGCCAGGGGTGCGACGGCTTGGAGGACTCGCGGTCTCCGCAGCCGACGAGCAGCACGAGCAGACCGATGCGTCGCATCACGCCTTCAGCTTCCGCTTCAGGATCTCCTCGGCCTGCGGCGCCTTGACGGTCCCCTTCGTTTCCTTCATGACCTGGCCGACGAGGAACTTCAGCGTCGCCTCTTTGCCCGCCCTGTAGTCAGCGACGGCCTTCGCGTTCGCCGCAAGGATCTTGTCGCAGACCGCTTCGATGGCGCCCACATCGGTCTTGATCCCGAGGCCGCGCTCGCGCACCACGTCCATCGGCGGGCGGCCGCTGCCCGCGATCTCGGCGAGCACTTCCTTCGCACTCGTCGCCGTGATGGTGCCGGCGTCGATGAGCGCGAGCAGCTCCACGAGCTGGCCGGGCTTCACCTTCATCGTCCGCGACTCGAGCTTCGCCTCGTTCAGCACTCTCGCCAGCTCGTTGACGACCCAGTTGGCGATCGACTTCGGCTTCGAATGGCCCTTCGCGGCCTTCTCAAAGAAGTCCGCAATCGTGCGGTCGCCCGACAGCACCCGTGCGTCGTACTCGCCCAGCCCGTACTCCTTCGCCAGCCGCTCCCGCTTTGCCGCTGGAAGCTCGGGAAGCGTCTTGCGGACCTCGTCGATCCACGTGCTCGAGATCTTCACCGGCGGCAGGTCGGGCTCCGGGAAGTAGCGGTAATCGGCCGCCTCCTCCTTCGACCGCATCATGCGGCATTCGTCCTTGTCGGCGTCGTACTGCCACGTCGACTGCACGATGCGCTCGCCCCTCCCGATCGTCTGCACGTGGCGCTGGTACTCGAGCTCGAGCGCGCGCTTCGCGAACTTGAAGCTGTTGAGGTTCTTGAGCTCGGTGCGCGTGCCGAACGCCGTCGCTCCCCGGGGACGGATCGAGAGGTTCAGGTCGCAGCGCATCTCGCCTTTCTCCATATCGCATTCGCTGATGCCGGCGTACTGGAGGATCTCCTTGAGCGCGGTGAGGTAGCCGTGCGCCTCCTGGGTCGAGCGCATGTCGGGTTCGGAGACGATCTCGCAGAGCGGGACGCCGGCGCGGTTGAGATCGACGAAACTGCGGTGTCCCTTCTCCTCGTGGGTCAGCTTGCCGGCATCCTCCTCGAGGTGGGCGCGGGTGATGCCGACGCGCTTCGGCTTGCCGTCGTCGCCCGCGATCTCCAGCCAGCCGTGGTGCGAGAAGGGCAGGTCGTACTGGCTGATCTGGTAGTTCTTCGGCAGGTCGGGGTAGTAGTAGTTCTTGCGGTCGAACTTCGTGAAGGGCGCGATCTGGCAGTTGAGCGCGAGCGCGGCCCGCATCGCGAGCTCGAAGGCGCCGCGGTTCAGCACCGGCAGGACGCCGGGATGGCCGAGGCAGACCGGGCAGACGACGCTGTTGGGCGGCGCGGCGAACTTCACCTCGCAGCCGCAGAAGAGCTTTGTTCGCGTGCGCAGCTGGATGTGGGTCTCGATGCCGACGACCATTTCGAAGTCGGTCATGGCTTGGTTTTCTGCGACTCCTTCGCCTTCCGCCGCTCCTCCTCGTCGTTCTGGCGCGCGCGGTTCATCGTGTCGACAGCGGCCATGTCGAGGGCCGCCTGCATGGACGGATGGAAGTCGATCCTCAACAGGGTCGGCTCCTTGCGGACGTTGTCGATGACCGTCAGCAGCTCATCGATGTTGAGCTTCGGCCCCTGGGTCATCTTGGCGGCAAGGTAGTCGACCAGCACGCGTGTGAGATCGTCCACGACTCGCCGTTCGCCGGCGCGGCCGAGGCGGCAGAGCGCGCGCGCGTGCTCAAACGGCGGGAGCTGGAGCCGCGGGGTGTCGAACGCGAGCTCCGAGTACCTCAGCGCGAGACGGTACTCGGCGAGTGCGAAGTCTTCCTTTCCCATCGCGTCGAGCAGCGCGGCGAGCGCCGCGTGAAAGTAGGCGCGGGTCGGGTAGAGTTCGATCGCCTTGCGGTAGTTCAGCTCGGCGTCGGCGTTGTGGATCCGTCCCTTGCCAGGCAGATCGGGCTGGCGGCTGCGCAACGATGCCCGCTGGTAGAAACGGGCGAACTCCTCGTGCGCCGAGGCGATCGCGTAGCGGTAGGGTGCGTGGTCAGGTCGGAGGACGATCGTCCGTTCGAACGCGGTGAGCGCGAAGACCTCCTTGTCGGCGATCACGCGGAGCGACACGTCGGAGAAGTCGGTCTTCTCCGCCAGGTTGCGCCACGACATCATCTGCGCCCCCGCGACGGAGGCGCACAGCGCGGGATCGAACGGGTTGACGTCGTGCGCCTTCACGAGCACGGCGTTGGCGAGCTCGTCCTGCCGGTTCTCGAAGTGCTCCTTTGCCCTCTCGAGCAGCTCCTCCGCGCGCTGGAACTTCAACGCACCCCACGTGAGCGGTACGGCGATGAGCAGCGTCACGGCGGCCCCCGCACCCGCCAGGAGGCGTCCGCCGTCGGACTCGCTGGGCGGCCGCGCGTAGAGCACGAGCAGGGCGATCGCGGTGAAGAGCGACGCGGCGACGCCGTACTCGTAGAGGTCGAAGTCGACGGTGAGATGCGCGAGGATTCCGATGAACCCCGCGGCGAGGCCGAGGCGGGAGAAGACCGGCTCCTCGGGCTCGTGCGGTCGCGCGGCGAAGAACGCGACGGCCCAGACCGCCCCAAAGGACAGGGTCATCATCGAGTCGGACTTCAGGAAGAAGCCGACGATGAGTGCCGCCCCCGCGCCGGCGGCGGCGGGAAGCCAGGACCGCGCTTCGTCCGCGGGGGGCGCAGGGACCGGCGCCACGCTTCCGGAGAGTGCGTGCCGCATCGACATCCCGATCATCGCCAGGAACGCGAGAAGACCAAGGATGCCGAGCTCACACAGGATTTGAAGGTAGTCGTTGTGGGTCTTCTGGGTCTCCTGCTGGAGGTCCGACTTGTAGCGCGGCTGCGCGTCGGCGTACTGGCCGAGGCCGATGCCCATCACCGGCTCGGTCTTGAACGCGGACATGGCCGCCTTTGCGTACTCGGCGCGGAACTGCATCGACTTCACGCGGGTCGAGGTCACGAGCCATCCGCCGATCAGGCCGACGAGGAGGATCCCCAGGCCGACGGCGAGGATCATGCGCCGCTTCCCGGGCCGCTTGTGCGCGAGGAAGAGCACGGCGGCCGCGCCGATCGCGACGGCCATCGCTCCCCACGCGCCCTTCGATCCCGTCATGACGAGCGCGACGATTCCGGCGACGACGGTGATCGCACGGACGGTAATGAGCACCATCGGCCGCTCCTTCGCGCGCCATGCGTCGGCGATCGAGCCGGCCGCGAACGGCAGCGCGAGGACGAGGAAGCCCGCGAGCGAGTTGGGCGAGATGAACGTGCCCCACGGCTGGTTGCCCATCAGGCGCGTGACGAACTCGTTCCGCTCATCGCCGAGCCTCGCGATGAACTGCTGGGCATCGGGACTGCTGCGCAGCATCGGCAGGAAGACGAGGACCTGCAGAACGGCGTAGACGGCGATGCCGGCCGTCGTCGCGTGGAAGAACGTCGTGAGCAGGCGCCGCGCGCCGGGGCCGGCGACGTGGACGATGATGGGGACGAGCGCCGCGAGCGTCGCGAACGCGACGGCGGTGTCGATCGCGGCGAGCTTGTAGGTGGAGCGCTGGATCGAGACGACGCAGAGCACGCCCCACGCGACGATCGGGATCTCAAGCCCGGTCAACCGCAGAGGCGTGCGGCCCTCGAGAAGCCGCGCGAGACACCACATCGCGGCCGCCGGCCAGACCAGCCCGTGGATCAGGAGATTCGTGCCCCACACCGGGTCGACCGCGGCGACGGTGACGCGCAGGAGAAGGTGGGTGAAGAGCAGGCCGAGGGAAAGCTGATCGAGAAATCTGGACGAGGTCACGGCTCCGTATCCTCCCCGTTGCCCCGTCCGCTTACCTCGAGAAGGGTGATTATGACAAAGGTGAGGGCGACTTGCGAGAGGATCAGGATCGCGCCGAGCCAGTCGACCTGGATGAGCAGGACCGCCGAGAGTGCGGTGGCGAGGGTGATGGCATAAACCGTCAGGACCGTCGTGCGGCGCGACATGCCGAGGGCGATGAGGCGGTGCGCGAGGTGGTTCTTGTCGCCGACGAAGAGCGGCTTGCGGCGCATCAGTCGGATCAGCATCACGCTGGCCGTGTCGAAGAGCGGGACCGCGAGGACGACGAGCGGCAGCAGGTAGGTGTAGATGCCGCGCCCCTTCATGTAGAAGGTGAAGGTCACCGTCAGCGTCGCGAGCAGGTAGCCGATCGTGAGGCTGCCGGCGTCGCCGAGAAAAACGCGCGCGGGCGGGAAATTGAAGCAGAGAAAGCCGATGCACGCGCCGAAGAGGGCGGCGAGCGCGGCGGCGAGAAACCACTGGCCGCTCACGACGGCGATGAGCCCGAACGCCGCGCAGGCGATGGCGCCGACGCCGCCGGTGAGGCCGTCCATGTGGTCGAGGAGGTTGAACGCGTTGGTGATCCCGACGATCCAGAGGACGGTGATGGCGCCGCCGAGAATGTTGCCGCCGAGCGACGGCGCGACGAAGAGCGAGAGCCGCTGGCAGCCGAGGACGAAGCCGATCGCGACCGCGGTCTGGACGGCGAGCTTCGTGTAGGGGCCGAGGTGCTTCTTGTCGTCGATCAGCCCGAGGACGCAGATGACGACGGCGCCGGCGAGGAGGACCGCGAGCTCGCGGAACTTGGCGAGGACGCCCGCGGCGTGGCGCGTGACTTCGTCGGGCAGGCCGAAGGTGGTCCCCTTGGTGATGAGAATCGCACCGATTACGCCGGCGACGATCGGCACGACAAACGCGAGCGTGACCGCGACGCCGCCGCCGTAGGCGATGGGCGAGGTGTGGATTTTGCGCGGGCCCGGCAGGTCAAGGAAGCCGGTCTTGTGCGCGATCGAGATGACGCCGGGGAGGAGGATGACGCACAGCAGGAACGAAGCAGCGGCCAAGGCTGCGATCAGGAGAGTCATCGGGTCAAATCGATGTGAATCGGCTCACATCGTACATGACATCGAACCTCGTACATCGAACATCAGGCGCGAGGCGCCTAAACGCCGAGCGCCTGGTTGATGTCGTTCTTCATCGCGATCGCTGCATCGGCCACCGCCTTCGTCCAGTCCGCCGCCTTGTACTTCGACTTGTACGGCTCTTTCTCGTGCGCGAAGATCACGCTGCGCGATGAACTGGCGACGGCGCCGAGCCCCTTCGCGTCAAAGCCGACCGTGATGTCGGCGGCCCCTGCGCCCTGTGCGCCGTAGCCGGGCACGAGGAACGGCACCGTCGGCACCAGTTTGCGCAGTTCCGCCGCCTGCTCCTTGTGCGTGGCGCCGACAACGGCGCCGACGGACGAGTAGCCGCAGGCCCCCATCAGCTCCTTGCCCCACTCGGCCACCTTCTCCGCGATGTGGTGGTAGAGCGGCCGGCCGTCGACCTTGAGATCCTGGATGTCGCCCGACCCGGGGTTCGACGTCTTCACGAGAACGAAGAGTCCGCCGTTGTACTTCTTCGCGGCCTCGATGAACGGCGCCATCGCATCGGTGCCGAGATACGGGTTCACGGTGATCGCGTCGGAATCGAAGGCGCGGAAGTGGGCGTCGGCGTAGGCCTTCGCGGTGTCGGGCACATCGCCGCGCTTGACGTCGCCGATGACGAGCACGCCCTGCTTGCGGGCGTACTTGCAGAGGGCGAAGTAGGTCGCGATCCCGAACGGGCCGAGCTGTTCGAAGAAGGCGATCTGCGGCTTCACCGCGGCGACGTGGTCCTTGACCGTGTCGATGATCTCGCCGCCCCAGTCGAGCACGGCCCGCGACGCGGTCTCGACGTTCTGGCGGGTCGCGGCCTGGAACTCCGCGGGGAGGTTCTCGAGGCGGGGGTCGATGCCCACGACGACGCGGGTCTTCTTCGAGGTGATGGCGTCGGCCAGCCGGTCGGCGAAGGGCTTCATGGCGGGACACTATATAGCCCAATGCCCCGGAGCGTACCGCTCCGGGGCATGGAAAGTACGAAGTACGAAGCACGAGGTATGAAGCGAAGTACGAAGGGGGAAGGCCTTCCTCTCTCCCTCTTTCTCTCTTTCCCTCTTTCCCTCTTTCTCTATAATGCCGCCTCTCAATTTCCAACCCGGAGGCGTCATGCACCTTCTTCTCGCCCTCGTGATGTGGCACCCTGCTCCGCTCACTTCAGCCTGGAGCTACGCAGGGCAGGCGCAGTCGCCGCTCGACGAGGACATCGTCAAGGCGATCGACAAGCTCTACTCCGAACGCCACTCCGACTCGGAGCAGGGCAAGGCGGAGCTGATCGAGATCGGCAAGGCCGCGGTCACGGCCGTGGTCGGCGAGATGAAGGGCAAGCGGCTGACCGAAGAGGCGAACAAGACCAAGGCGCCGCGCGTGAAGCGGGCGCTGTGCGAGGTCCTCGGCGACATCCGCGACGCCTCCAATGGCGCGGTCGACGCGCTCATCGAGAAGCTCTCGGACAAGGACGAGTTCGGCTTCTCCGTCGCTTCGGCGGCAGCCGACGCGCTCGCGAAGATCGGCGACGAGAAGGCCGCGCCCGCGCTCCTCAAGGTCCTGCAGGGCGACGCGGTCAAGAGCGACCCCTGGCTCAAGTACTACACCATTCGCGCCCTCGGCCTGCTGCGTTCGAAGGATGCCGTCGAGGAGATCAAGAAGGCGCTGGGGGAAAAGACCGCGGCCAGCATCGGGGACGAGAAAGTGCACCTCATCCGGGTTGCCGCGGCCGACGCGCTCGGCCGCATCCGCGCGGAGAACGTGGGCGATGAAGTGGCGAAACTGCTCCTGGAGCAGGAGCAGAACCCCTTCACGCAGAAGACGGTCTCGTGGCATGCGGCTCGCGCGCTGGAGCGCATCCTGAAGACCTCGAAGGGCGCGCTCGAGGGCGACGACGCGACGGTGAAGGAGACGCTCGCCGCCTGGGCGAAGTGGGCGGACGGGGAAGTCGGCAAGCGGAACATCGAGAAGGCGAAGACCAAGATCAAGGACATCGCCTCGGCGGTCGACAAGTACAAGGCCGACCTGGGGCAGCTCCCGCTGATCCTCGGCTACCTTCACACGAAGCCGCCCAAGGATCCCAAGGACGCGACGTTCGATCCCGAGAAGTGGAAGGGTCCCTACCTCAAGGAGGAGGACCTGACCGACCCCTGGAGCCGGCTCTACATGTGGAATTCGAAGGGAACGGGCGCGGCGTACGACATCTACAGCTGGGGCAGGGATCAGCGCCAGTGGGGCCGCGGCGACGACGCCGACATCTGGAACCACGACGCCTGGCGCGGCGTGAAGCGCGACGAGACGAAGAAGGCGATGGACGAGCTCATTGCCGCCGTCGGGAAGTTCAAGGAGGCGAACGGCCGCTTCCCGACCAAGGGGCAGGAGCTGATGACCAAGCCCGCCGACGCGAAGAACTGGCCCGAGGGCGGCTACGTCAAGGCGCTGCCGAAGGACGCCTACGGAGGCTGGCTCTTCTACGAGTGCCCCGGCACGGGCGGCGCGGACTTCAACGTCTACAGCCTCGGTCCCGACAACGCCAAGGGCGGCGTCGACGAGAATGAGGATCTCTGGAACCACGACAAGTGGAAGACGCCGTCGGTCGAGAAGACCCGGACGCGGATGGAAGCGGTGGTGAAGGCGATCGAGACCTTCAAGACGGACAACAAGCGGTATCCCGACAAGCTCGCCGATCTGAAGGTGAAGCCGACCTACGCGAAGGGATGGAAGCAGTCCTACACGAACGAGATCATGCAGGACGACTTCGGCAACGACTTCGCCTACACGGTCACGGACGCGGACAAGGGCCCGTTCGAGCTCAAGAGCCTCGGCGGGGACGGCAAGGCGGGAGGGGCCGGTGCCGACGAAGACATCGTCCTCCCGAAAAAGTAGTCCGGCTCGACGCACGAGCGGCAGCCCGAGGCCTGAGGTCCTGGTCAGCGCCGAGAAGCTTGCGCGGAAGACGCGTGAGATCGGGCGGCGGATCGCCCGCGACTACGCGGGCAAGGAACTCGTTCTCGTCGGCGTGCTCAAGGGCGCGTTCATCTTCATGGCCGATCTCGCGCGCGCCATCGACCTGCCCGTGAGCTGCGACTTCCTCCGTGTCTCGAGCTACAAGGGCAAAGAGACGACGGGGTCGGTGCGGTTCGAGTTCGATCTCACCCAGTCGATCGAGGGGAAGCACGTCATCCTCGTCGAAGACATCGTCGACACGGGCATAACGGCGGCGGCGGTGATCGCGCAGCTCCAGGCGAAGAAGCCGGCGAGCCTCGCGCTTTGCGCGCTGATGCGAAAGCCGTCGCGCGAGAAGGTCGCGGTGCCGATCGACTACCTCGGCTTTACGATCCCCGACCGGTTCGTCATCGGCTACGGGCTCGACTTCGACGGGCGGTATCGCAATCTGCCCTATCTCGGCGTGCTGAAGGCGTAGGGCCCGTTACGACTTCATCCTCGTGTAGTTCACGATCCCCAGCGCGCCGAAAATCGCCGTCGCCGCCCACGACGCAATCACCGGGTTGACCTGCTGGCGCTGCGCGCGGTTGATGAGGATGAAGTGGACGGCGTAGTAGGCCGCGGTCACGATCAGGCACATCATCAGGCCGCGGATCACGCCGGCCTTGACCTGCGTCTCCGCGGAAAAGGGCAGGCCGAGCAGGAGCAGGACGACGCACGAAAGCGGGAACGAGAACTTCGCGTGGAGCGCCAGCTTCCAGCCCACTTTTTGCGGCTCCTCCCTGATCTTGGTGACCAGCGAGCCGATCGTGTCGTAGTCGCCCGCGAGCGACAGGCGGCGCTGCAGGTTCTCAGGCGTGACCAGGCAGCCCTCGAGCGCCATCTCATCGAACGCCTGCTTCTTCATCATCGGCCGTCCATCGTGCCCCAGGATCGTCTCCGGGTTCCCGAACGTGTCGAAGAACTGGATCTCGCCGGCCGAGAGCATCCATCGCCGCCGGTCCGGATCCCAGCGGCCCGCCTTGGCGTGGATGATCTCGCGGTTGAGGTTGTTCTCCCACAATCGCGTCACGGTGACGACCTTGAGGATCTTGCGAACGTGGTCGTATTCGCCCGCCGTCACGTGGTTCCCCAGGGTGTCGGTCTGCACGACCTTCTGCGTGGTCTCGAGCGACGCCAGGATTTCGTCGGTGTCGGCGAGCGTCGTCATCAGGTCGGGGAGGACGTACTCATCGAGCGAGAAGGCGACGCCGGCGACGAGCACGGAGAGGATCACGAACGGCATGGCGATGCGATGCATGCTGACGCCGCTGGTGACGATGGGGACGATCTCGTTCGATTTCTGGAGCTTCACCATCGCGAACATGGCGGCGAAGAGCGAGACGGTCGGCAGGACGTAGAGCAGGAAGAGCGGCAGCCGGACGAGGTAGTACTTCAGGATGAAGGGGAGGATGGCCACTCGCTCAAGGGCGAGGAACCGCGGCAGGCGCGTGGAGAAGTCGACGATCAGGAACAGGGCGAGGAACGAGATCGCGAAGACCAGCAGGGCCGACAGGAAGATGCCGACGACGTAGCGATCCAGCAGGCGCATGAGAGCTATCGGCGATAGACGCGGAACAGGGCTCCGAACGCGATCACGAGCATGATGGACGACGGGGCGAACGACGCGATCTCGGGGGCGAGGCGGCCGCGGCGGCCGAAGCCCTCGAAGAGCAGCATCAGCACAATATAGCCCAGCAGGGAGGGCAGGGCCATGCCGAGCCCGGCGAGCCGGCTGCCCTTGCGAACCATGAGTCCCACGGGAATGGCCAGGAGGATGAGCGCCAGCGGCGCGAAGGAGCGTCCGTAGCGGCTCCAGTACTCGGTATTGGCGCCGAACTGCGTGTGGCCCCGGTGGCCCGGCGCGATGAGGAGCTCCAGCTGCTCGCGGGTCATGTCGCCGGGCGCCTCCGGAACCGTCATCGGCGGCTCGAGGGGCAGCGGCTTCTCGTACTCACCGCGGAACGTGCCGACGACCGTCATCTTGCCGTTCGAGTGGACGGTGATCTGCCCGTCGACGAGGATGATCGACACCGTGCGCGATTCGGGATCGATGACGGCGCGCGCCTCGCGGCCCTGGAGCTGCATCTGGCCGTCCTTGGTGTAGAGCGTCACGACCGGGTTGATGAAACGGCCGTCCTTGGCGTCGAGGTAGGCGAGCATGACCTCGCCGCCGAGCCGGAAGGTCTGCTTTCCCTGCGGCGGCCGCTGCAGCACCGAGAGCGCGAGCTCGTTGACGAGGTTTCGCCGGGCGAAGAGCGCGCGCGGGAGGATCTCCTGGTGGATGACGAACGCGGCGCCGGTGAGGATGAAGCCGAAGAGGAGCCCCGGCATGACGACACGATTGAGGTGGATGCCGCTCGTGCGGATCGCATCGATCTCGTTGTCGGCCGCCAGCCGCCCGTAGGTGAGCGTCGCGGCCGTGGCCGAGGCGATGATGATCGCCCACGGCGTGGCGTACGCGAGCGCGATGACGGAGGTGCGCAGGAGGACGTCGGCAAGCCCGCCGGTCGTGTCGCGGACGGTCTGGAAAATGAGCCCGATCGCGAAGACGGCGATGACGATCGCCCACGCGACGATGAAGTTGACGAGCAGCTCGCGCAGGATGTAGCGCTGAAGAATCATCGAACGTACGAGCGTACGGGAGTACGAGGGTACGAGTAAAGGACGAACGCGGGGCCCCGGATCTTAGGGACCGACCCGGGCTACTTGGCCGCCTTCGTCGCCTTCGCGTCGGCCTCCCTCTTGATCCGCTCGACGATCCTCTCGAACGCCGCCTTCTGGTCCCTCGTCGCCTGCGTCTTGGACTTGCCCTGGCCGCAGCCGCCCGGCGCGCTGTTGCCCCACTTCCGGGCGCCGCTCTCGACCGCGACACCCGTGTCGAGCGCGTAGATGTCCTCCGACGCGATCGGGTCCTCGATCGGCAGCTTCCAGACGGCGTCGATCTCCTTCAGCAGCGCGTCGTACTCCTTCCGCGTCATCGTGCCGGTCGTGACGACCTCCTTGCCGTTGACCACCTTCATCAACCTCACGCTTGCCTCGTCCTTCGTCGCGACGATGTCGATGCTCAGCGTGACTTCCGGTGCGACGATGCCGCCGACAATGCCCTTGCGGAGACGGATCGACTCCTTCGTTTCGGGGGTGTCCTGGATGATGAGGATGAGGGCGAACGCCAGCAGTTTCATGGATGCCTCCGACTCTGGATCCGCTCCGAGGGGTTAGACGCCTCTCCGTGAGCGGGGTCAAACGGGAAACGCAGAGATGCGGAGAAGGCAGAGTGGCAGAGAAGACCTCTTCTGGGGGCCCTTCGGATCGGGCGCGTGGCTACGATCCCGCAAACTGGAGCCGGTGGAGCTTCGCGTAGAGGCCGTCCTTTGCCAGCAGCTCTTCGTGGCTCCCGCTCTCCGCGATCTTCCCATGGTGCAGGACGATGATCTTGTCGGCGTTGCGGATCGTCGAGAGCCGGTGCGCGATGACGATCGACGTGCGCCCCTTGAGCATCCTCCCGAGCGCGTCCTGGATCAGCGCCTCGGCCTCGCTGTCGACGCTCGACGTCGCCTCGTCGAGGATGAGAATCCGCGGATCGGCCGCGAGGGCGCGGGCGAACGAGAGGAGCTGACGCTCGCCGGTCGAGAGCGACAGGCCGCGTTCGCCGACCTGCGTCTCGAAGCCCTTGGGCAGCCGCTCGATGAAGCGCGCGGCGTTCGCGGTCCGGGCCGCCGTCTCGACGCGCTCTTTCGTCATCTCGGCGCCGAGCCGGATGTTCTCGTCGACGGTCCCGCTGAACAGAAAGACGTCCTGGAGCACGAGCGCCGTCCGCCGGCGGAGCGAGCGCGCGTCGTAGTCCCGGACGTCGACGCCGTCGACGGTCACGCGCCCTCTCGTGACGTCGTAGAGCCTCAGCAGGAGGTTGATGATGGTGCTCTTGCCCGCGCCGGTCAGGCCGACGATCGCCAGCGTCTGGCCGGGCTCGACCGCGAACGAGACGCCGTCGAGGACCGGGGTCGTGCCGTCATAGGTGAAGCTGACGTTCTCAAACGCGATGCCCCCGCGCAGCTCGCCCGCCGGCTTCTCGCCCGGCTTGAGCGTCTGCGGCTCGTCCATCAGCTTGAAGATGCGCTCGCTCGACGCCATCGCCGCCTGGAGGACGTTGTACTTTTCGCTCAGGTCGCGCACGGGCTGGAAGAACTTCTGGGCGTAGTACCAGAACGCGACGAAGCCGCCGAACGAGAGCGACTGGTCCAGGATCGCGTGGCCGCCGTACCACAGCAGCAGCGCCAGCCCGATCGAGCTGACGAGCTCGACCGCGGGGAAGAAGAACGAGTAGACGAGGACCGCGCCGATCGCGCTCTCCTTGAATTCCGCGTTGAGCCCCGACCACTTCTCGGCGGCCTCCTTTTCGCGCGCGAAGACCTGGATCGTACGCACGCCGCCGACCGATTCGTTCAGCCAGGAGTTCACCTTCGCGATCCGCTGGCGCATCTCGCGGTACCGTTCGCGGGCGAAGTGGCGGAAGACGAGGGCGCCGACCAGGATGAACGGCGACATCGCGATCGTGATGAGCGCCATGCGCCACGACGTGATGAACATCATCACGATGACGCCGATGAGGAGGACGAGGTCGGCGGCGAACTCGACCAGGCCGCTCGTAATAAGCTCGTTCAGGTTCTCGACGTCGCCCGTGACTCGCGTGATGAGCCGGCCCACCGGCGTCCGGTCGTAGAACGCCTGCGGCAGCCGCTGGAGCTGGGCGAAGAGCTTCGTCCTCAGGTCGAAGATGACGCGCTGTCCGAGCAGGTTGGTGATCAGCGTCTCGATGTACATGAAGATCGAGACGGCGACGATCGACGCGACGAAGAGGAGCGACAGCTCCAGCAGCCCCGCCGGGTCCTTCAGCTTGATGGGACCGTCGAGGGCGAGCTTGACGATCTGCGGGCCGATGAGATCGGAGACGATGCGCCCCACGGCCAGGGCGAAGGCCAGGACGACCAGCCCGGCATGTGGACGGACGTACTTGAGAAACCGCCGCATGAGGCGGCCGTCGTACGCCTTGCCGAGCTCCTCCTCCTCGTTCCAGTCGCTCACGGTTCGAGCTCCTCCAGGAGCTGCTGGCGCTCGCACATGGCCGCGTAGAGCCCGCGGCGAGAGACGAGCTCGTCGTGCGTGCCCGATTCGGCGAGCCTGCCGTCGTCGAGGACGAGGATGAGGTCGCAGTCGCGCACGGCGCTCATGCGGTGCGAGATCACGATGCTCGTCCGGCCCCTCATGAAATCGCGGAGCTCGTCGAGAATCTCGCGCTCGGTGTGCGCATCGACGCTCGACAGCGCGTCGTCGAGGATGAGGAGCCGGGGACGGCGGATGAGCGCGCGGGCCAGGGCGGTGCGCTGCTTCTGGCCGCCGGAAAGCGTGACGCCGCGCTCGCCGATCACCTGGTGGAGCTTGCCGGGGAACCGCTCGGCATCCGCCGCGATGCGCGCGAGCCGGGCGGCGCGGGGCACGTCGTCGCCTCCGCCGAAGGCGATGTTGTTCGAGAGCGTGTCGGAGAAGATGAACGGCTCCGCCGCGACGGCGCCCGTCGCGCGGCGAAGGGAGTCGGTCGCGACGTCGTTGAGATCGCGGCCGTCGACGAAGACGGTGCCGCGCGGAACTTCGTAGAGCTTGAGCAGGATCTGCGCGAGCGCGCTCTTGCCGGAGCCGGTGCGCCCGACGATGCCGACCTTCTGGCCCCGCTGGATGCTGAACGAGACGTTCTCGAGCGCGGGGCGGCGGTCCTCCTTGTAGCGGAACGTCAGGTTCCTGATGTCGATGCCACCGACGAGCTCGATCGCCGCTTCGCCCGACGGGGCGGGCGCCGCGTCGAAGATGTCGTTGAGCCGTCCCATGCAGGCGACGCCGCGCTGGGCGACCGCGATGACCCAGCCGATCGCGACCATCGGCCAGACGAGCATGAACTGGTAGGCCGTGAAGGCGGCGAACTGGCCTTCGGTGAAGTGGCCGCCGATGATCCCCTTGCCGCCGAAGTAGAGCGTGACGGCGACGGCGAGCTCGATGAAGAGCGTCATCGACGCGAACATCAGCGCACGCAGCCGCGCGAGGGAGATGTTCGCCGACTGGTAGTCGCGGCAGGCGCCGGCGAAGCGCCGATCCTCGGCGTCCTCCTGCGCGAAGGCCTTGATGACGCGGGCGCCGGTGAAGTTCTCCTGTGCGCGGGTCGAGACGACGCCGAGCTGGTCCTGGACCTTGAGCGATCGCGTGTGGACGCCGCCGGCGGCGATGAACGTCACGATCGAGATCAGCGAGAGCGGGACGAGGCAGATCAGGGCGAGGTGCCACTCGAGCCAGAACATGCCGGCGAGCGAGAAGATGAACATGAGCCCGGTGCCCGAGAGGGCGACCACGGCGAAGCCGATCATGAGGCGGACGCCCTCAAGATCGTTGATGAACCTCGAAGTGATGTCGCCGGTCGGATTCGAGTCGAACCACTTCGCGGGGAGCTTCAGGAGGTGGCGGTAGAGGTCGCTGCGCATCTCGAACTCGAGATCGCGCGACAGGCCGATGATCGTGAAGCGGCCCCAGCTGATGAGGACGCCGCGGACGGCGGCGAAGAGGATCAGCGCGGCCGAGAAGTAGAGGATCACGCGTCCCGTCGACGCGTCGGGGTTCTTGAGGGCGTCGATCGCCTTCTCGATGAACTTCGGAGCGAGGGCGGCGGCGCTGGCGGCGAGGGCGACGAGCGTGAAGCCGAGGAGATAACGGCCGCGATAGCGGCGGAGGTAGGGCCAGAGGCGGCGGAGATGGCGCATGAAGAGCGGAACATAGTAGCGGAAGAACGTTGGGACCGGAGACCGGAGACCGGAGACCGGAGACCGTGGACCGTAGACCGTAGACCGTGGACCGTGGACCGTGGACCGTGGACCGTGGACCGTGGACCGACGGGACTATCTCACGGCGTTGGCCATCGTGATCGTCGGCATGAAGACCGCGATGAAGCAGATGAGCACGAGCGCGCCGCAGAAGAGGACGAGCAGGGTGTTGAGCAGCCAGAGGAACGGGTCGAGGCCGCCCTTCGCGCCGAGGACGCCCAGAACCACGCAGGCGGCGGCGATCGGCCAGTAGGCGAACTTGAAGATCGTCGAAAAGCGCAGGAAGGTCACCGCGATGGCGGGGAGGTCCGCGCCCGTGCTGGTGCCGATCTCGTGGACGGTCTTCGCGAAGGTCGGGACGATCCACCAGGCGGCGATCGTGGAGAGGAGAAAGGCGACGCCCAGGAAGAGCGCGAAGGTCCGGCGCTTGAGGTTGCGCAGGACCTTCTCGGTCGCGTTCAATTCGGCCATGGCTCGATTGTAACCGCGATGGGTGGCCCCTTCTCAGGAGCCTGCCCTCGGAAGCTCACCGGTCAGGGAGCGACGAGGAGAGCGGACTTTGAAGGAGGTCATCGTGGACTCGATGAAGAACTCGTACCTGGACCAGGTGGTGGCGCAGAAGGCGAACGTGGAGAACGATCTGCGCGCACGTCGCCAGGCGGCCCCGATGATCGCCAACGCGGGCTCCGGAGCCAGCGACAAGGGCGGCGAAATCGAAGACGGCACCCGGATGGCGCGCCGCAGCGCGAGCGTGGAGAGCACGGGCCGCGCGCTCGACATCCGCATCACCGGATGGTGGCGCTGGAAGAACGTGATCATCCCGCCCAACGCCTACGTCGTCCACACGCGCCGCGGCCACGACGAGCCGCTCCACTGCGGCATGGGGATTTCGTTCCGCTTCGACCCCGTAACCGACACCTTCATCGCGGTGCCGGCCTCGATGCAGACGATCATCATCAACGCGAATTGCATCTGCCGCGAGCGGCAGGGGATCCTCGTCCAGGGCTACGTGCAGTGGATCATCGACGACTTCAAGACCGCCTACCGCAAGCTCGACTTCAGCGACGCCGAGGACCCGATGCGCGTCGTGAACGTCCAGCTCCGCGAGCAGGCCGAGGCGGCGATCAAGGACAAGGTCGCGTCGATGTCGATCGACGACGTCCTCGCGGACAAGCAGCCGATCATCAAGGAGCTCACCGCGCGGCTGCGGCACGTCGCCGAGGGCGACGGCGCCGACAAGGGACTCGGGCTCCGCATCGTGACCGTCCAGATCAAGGAGGCCGTGGTGTGCAGCCCGCGCGTGTGGGAGATGCTCCAGCGGCCGTTCCGCTCCGAGCGCTCCAAGGAGGCACGGCTGGCCGAGCTGACGAACGAAGGCGTGGTGCTCGCCCGCGAGTCCGAGGCGGAGAAGGTCGCGGCGAAGCAGCGCATCGAGACCGAGGCGGAGGTTGCGCGGATCCAGTCCCAGGCGGAGGCGGCCGATTTCGACCGCAAGCAGTCGGAGGCCGTGCGGCGGGCGAAGGTCGAAGCCGAAACGCTGGAGCAGATGAGCGCCAACGAGAAGGCGAAGATGGAGAAGCAGGCCGAGCTCGCGCGGCTCCGGATCGAGCACGAGCTGACCGAAGCGGGCATGCGCCAGGAGGCGGAGAACCGCCAGCAGGCGAAGGAGATCGAGTTCGTGGCGCTTCGCAAGAAGATCGACAACGATCTGTCGGTGACGGCGCTCCAGGCCCAGCTGATCCAGATGCTGCCGACGATCGCCGAAAAGATGCCGCAGCCGAAGGAGCTGAAGAGCTTCCAGCTCGGCGGGGCGGACGGGTTGGCGAACGTGATCGGTGGGATCCTGAAGGTCCTGGAGACGGTGCGGAGCCAGAAGATCTCTGCGTAAGAACAAGTGAAGGCGCGGGGGCGTTCGAAAGAACGCTCCCGCGCTATACTCCTCCCGCGATGGGAGTCCGGGAGAGCTACGACGCCGTCGCGGCGGAATACGCCGCGAAGTTCCTCTCGGAGCTCGACCACAAACCGCTCGATCGCGCGCTGCTCGCCTACTTCGCAGAGCAGACGTCCGGCAAGATCATCGACGTCGGTTGCGGCCCAGGCCAGGTCGCGCGGTTTCTATCCGGCCGGGGGGCCGACGTTGAAGGACTCGACTTTTCGCCCGCGATGATCGACGAGGCGCGGCGCCGCCACCCGGGGATGAAGTTCCGTGTCGCCGACATGGCCCGGCTCCCGTTCGCGGACGGCGAACTGGCCGGCATCGCGGCGTTCTACGCGATCGTCAACACGCCGCCCGATGAGCTGATCGGGCCGCTCCGCGAGTTTCGCCGCGTGCTCCGGGCGGGCGGTCTCGCCATCCTCTCGTTTCACATCGGCACCGAGACGAGGCACCTCGACGAGTTCCTCGGCAAGCCTGTCTCGATCGACTTTTTCTTCTTCCCGCGCGAGCTCGTCGAAGCGCGCCTGGTCGAGGCGGGCTTCACGATCGAGGCGCGCCTGGAACGGGAGCCGATCAAGGACGTCGAATACCCCAGTCGACGCGCATACTTGATCGCGAGAAAGTAGACTTCAGACCTGATGGCCAAGCTCCGCATCGTCCGCGGCCGCGAAATCGGCAAAACCGCCGAGCTCGGCAAGGAGTCGTTCCTCGGCCGCGACGACGGCAACACGCTGAAGCTGCTGGACGAGACGACGTCGCGGCGCCACGCGAAGATCGAGAACCTCGACGGCCGCTTCATGCTCTTCGACCTCGGCTCGAACAACGGGTCGATCGTCAACGGCGAGAAGGTGAAGGAGCGGCTGCTGCGGGACGGCGACCAGATCCAGCTCGGCAAGACGCTCATCGTCTTCGAGGACGAGGGTCAGCGGGGCAAGACGGTGGTCGTCGCCGACGAAGGGCCTGCCATTCGCGTGGAGAGCACGCTGGAGACCACGTCGCATCGTGCGATTGAAGAGAGCAAGGACCCGAAGGAGTCGTACGAGCGGCTGAAGAAGCTCTACGAGATCACCGCGCTTCTGAATTCATCGCTCGATCCGCGGACCCTGGCGGAGGGGCTGGTCGGGCTGCTGCTGGAGTCGCTCGGCGCCGACACGGTCGCGGTCGTCCTCGAGGGCGCGGAGCCGCTGGGGAGGACGCGCGGCTCGCGCGGCCAGGTCGAGATCAGCCACGCGGTGCTGGAGCGGGCGCGGCACGACCGCAAGGCGCTGCTCGTCTCGTGCGCCGTCGACGATCCGGGGCTGGCGAAGCGCGAGAGCGTCGTGAAGGAGCGGATCTCGTCGATGATCTGCGCGCCGCTGATCCGCGGCGAGCGGTGGATGGGAGCGCTCTACGTCGACCTGCGGAAATCGAAGCGGAAGTTCACGGACGATGAGCTCGCGTTCGCGACGGCGGCGGCGCACCAGGCGGCGCTCGCCTTTGAAAACGCGGAGAAGTACTCGCGGGCCGTGGCGGCGGCGCCCGGCGACGCGAAGATTCTCGGCGAGGATCCCGTTTTCCGCGACGCGCTGCTGCTGGCGGAGAAGGCGGCGGCGACCGACGCGACCGTGCTCATCCTGGGCGAGAGCGGGACCGGCAAGGAGCTCGTCGCGCGGCTCGTGCACGACCGCAGTCCGCGCCGCGGCGGGCCGTTCGTCGCCATCAACTGCGCGGCGCTCGTGGAGACGCTGCTGGAAAGCGAGCTCTTCGGCCATGAGAAGGGCGCGTTTACCGGCGCGGTCAAGATGACGCCCGGCAAGTTCGAGATCGCCAATGGCGGGACCGTCTTTCTTGACGAGATCGGCGAGCTCTCCCCGGGCCTCCAGGCGAAGCTGCTGCGCGTGCTCCAGGAAAAGACGTTCTATCGCGTCGGCGGAACGCGGGCGATCACGGCCGACGCGCGGATCGTGGCGGCGACGAACCGCGAACTCGCGAGGGCGGTGAAGGAAGGGAAGTTCCGCGAGGATCTTTACTATCGCCTGAGCGTGGTCGCGGTGACGATTCCGCCGCTGAGGGCGCGCAAGGCCGACGTCGCGACGCTGGCGCGGTCGTTCGTCGAGCGGCTCGGCGCGAAGCTGAAGAAGCCGAAGCTCGCGCTGTCGAAGCGCGCCGTCGATGCGCTGACGAGCTACTCATGGCCCGGCAACGTCCGCGAGCTCGAGAACGTGCTGGAGCGCGCGGCGATCCTGTCGGACGACGCGATCGACTCCGTGATGCTTCCGCAGGGCGAGGCGCGGGTGGACGAGATGCCGATCAACCTCGATGCGATGGAGAAGATCTGCATCGAGCGGGCGCTGCGGAAGACGGGGGGAAAGAAGGGCGAGGCGGCGGAGTTGCTCGGGATCAGCTGGCCGACGCTGAACAAGAAGATCCGCGACTACGGGATTGGGTCGGAGTGACTTCGTACCTTGCTTCGTACTTCATACTTCGTACTTCGCACTTCCCTTTTCCTTCCTGCCATAACGACTTAAAGGAACTTTCAGTCGGCAGGACGGCCTTCCGAGTCCCCTCCGTAACCCCTTGGAACTCGGTAACATAGGCAGCCCCACCATGTCTGAGGGTGGCACACGGGTTGCGAATAGAGGGCCGGGGACCTGAGGCTTGCCTCGAGCGAGGGGGTCCCGAGTCGAGAGGCTGCCGATGATAATCACGTGCACATTCTGCCACCAGACGTTCGACAAGGAAGGCGCCGCGTGGCCGGGCGACGCGGTGCCGTGCCCCTTCTGCAAGATGGAAATCCGTCTCCCCAAGTCTGAGACGGTCAACATCGAGAAGGCGGTCACCGTCGGCGTGGTCGAGAGCGACCCGCTCGTACTCTCCCCGGGCGGCCAGGAGTACCGGCCGATCCAGATCTCGGACGACGAGGTCCTGCCGGCCGGCGCGCTGCTCGGGCAGTACCGGATCGAGAAGTTCATCGGCAAGGGCGGGATGGGCGCGGTCTACCGCGCGACGCACTCGATGCTCCAGCGCCCCGTCGCGATCAAGGTGCTGCCGCCGAAGTTCGCCCGTGACCAGGAGTTCGTCGCCCGCTTCAAGCGCGAGGCCTTCGCGCTCGCCAACCTCTCGCACCCGAACATCGTCGCGATCCACGACATGGGCGTTCAGGGCGAGATCTACTACTTCGTCATGGAGTTCGTCGACGGGGTGAATCTCCGCGACATCCTCGTCTCCAAGAAGCTCACGCCGGAGCAGGCGCTCAAGATCGTCCCGCAGCTCTGCGACGCGCTCGAGTACGCCCACTCGAAGAGCATCATCCACCGCGACATCAAGCCCGAGAACATCATGATCGACCGGAGCGGCGTCGCGAAGATCGCCGACTTCGGCCTCGCGAAGATCGTGAAGGGCGACACGGCGACGAGCGTGCCGCTCACGCAGACGAACGTCGTGATGGGCACGATCGAGTACATGGCGCCCGAGCAGCGCGAAGCCCTCAAGACCGTCGACCACCGCGTGGACATCTACTCGATGGGCGTGGTGCTTTACGAAATGCTGACGGGCACGCTGCCGGTCGGCAAGTTCGACCCGCCGTCGCGGAAGATCGCGATCGACGTGAGGATCGACGACGTGGTTCTCAAAGCCCTCGAGGCCGAACCGGACCGCCGCTACCAGCACGCCAGCCAGATGGGCACGGAAGTCACGCAGGTGCGGACCTCGTCGGCCCCCGTCGCCGCCGACTGGCCGATCGTCGACGCGCGCTCGAAGAAGTCGATGGGCACCGCCCGCGAGAAGCGGCTGGCGCTCCGCCTCGGCGACGCGTCGCTGAACATCAGCGGCTGGGACCGCCCGGAGATCTCGATCGACGCCGACGGCGGCTACGACGTCCAGGAGACGGTGATTCTCGCCACCGGGGCGGGGCGGTTCGACCTTCACGTCCCGGGCGGCGCGGAAATCAGCGTCATCAACGCCGAAGGCAGCGTGGTGGCGACGCAGGTCGTCGGCACGCTGGTCGTTCACGGCAACGTCGATGTCACCGTCAACGGGTTCGACGGGCGGCTGGACATCGTCAGCGGCGACGGCGGCATCGCGATCAACGGGCTGAAGTCCGAGAGCGTCGATCTCCGCTCGGTCGACGGCGACATCCAGCTCACCGGCCTTGAGTTCACGCGGGGACGAGTGGCGATCGAGGCGGCGGACGGCGACATTGAAGTGCATGTCGCCCCCGCGTCGTCGTTCCGGTACCAGGCGTTCACGCAGGACGGGAGCATCGAGATTCCCGCGGGCGGTTCGATGACGGGGAAGTCGGCGAGCGGGGCCGTCGGCGCCGGCGTCGGCACCCTGAGCCTGCGCTCGGCGGACGGCGCCATCGTGCTGCGGACGAGCGGCACGCGCCCCTCGCCGGGCGAGCTCTTCACGCCGCAGGTGATGGAGAAGCTGGGCGTCTTCGCCATCGTCAACGTGGCGCTGTGGCTCTTCTTCGTCTTCGGAATGGGCATCTACTTCCCGGCAATCTGCACGACGGTCTTCTGGGGCATGGCGATCGCGCTCGATCTCTGGAAGGCGTACGTGCGCGGCAGCGCGCCGGACCTCAAGTGCGCGGTGAACGTGGCGGTGCGGGCGACGCCGGCGGCCGCGGCGCCGCCGCCCGTGCCCGTGAATCCGAAGCTGAGCATGTGGCCGATCATCTGCCTGCTGAGCCTGGTGCCGACGGCGCTGGCGCTGACGTCACTCGGCGTCTCGGCGCTCTTCCTCATCGGCAGCGTCAACAGCCACGGCATGGCGGAGCGCGAGGGCTGGATCGCGATCGCGTCGACCGCGTTCGCGTCGCTCCTCACGGGCGCGATCTCGATGGCGCTCGGAATGGCGACGAGCTCGCACCTGAAGGAGTCGCAGGGTGCGCTCCGCGGCCGCCCGCTCGCCACGCTGACGACGGCGCTCGGGATGGTCTCGGTGCTCTCGGTGACGTTCTTCGCGCGGCCGGCGCTCAACGACGTCCGCGCCGCTACGCCGGAAGTCCAGGCCGTCGGCCAGGAGTTCGCCAACGCCAAGCAGGGCGACGACATGATGCAGTTCTGGTCGCTGGTGGCGTCCGATGAGCAGAACCTGCTGCCCGAGTTCCGGGCCGCCCTGCGCGCGATGCCCGCGGACGACCTGATGCGGGCGCAGATGGTGCGCTTCTCGCCCGACCGCGACGCGGCGCAGATCGACATGATCGTGAACCAGGGCGGCCGGTGGCTGAACATCAGCCTGCTGCTGCGCCGCACCGGGCGGTCGTGGCAGGTGGTCGGCATGAAGAGCCTCCTTGAGTCGATGAAGGGAGTGACGAATGGCCAGCGCTAGCGGCGGACCGACGCGGACGAGTTTCCTGGCGGGGTTGAGCCTCTTCAGCGGCATCGGCGCCGTGATGTGCGTCACCACGTCGTGGTTCCTGACGCACCTGGCGGGGCTCGGCGACGCGGCGGGCTTCAACACCCACGAGGCGCAGAAGCTCCTGGTCGCGTCGAAGATCGTCTCCTGGGTGACGGTCGGCCCGGCGGTGCTGGCACACGTGTTCTGGCTGGCGGCGCGCGCGTCGATCGCCGAGTCGAACGGCGAGGTCGGCGGCCGCGGGCTCTACCGCACCGGCGTGCTCGTCTCGATCATCTCGGTGATCGTGGCGCTCTCGGGGATGCCGGCCATCACGGACGCGATCCAGAAGGCGGTCGACGGCATCGCGGGGATCAGCCAGGAGGTGCTCCAGGCGGAGGCGAACCGCGGCTGGCTCGGCGTGAAGGTGAAGTCGATCTCGTCGACGGAGGCCAAGACGCTTCAGATTGACGGCGGTGCCAAGGTGACGAAGCTGCTGGAGAATTCCCCCGCGATGGGCGTGCTCCAGGTGAATGACATCATCGTCTCGGTGAACCGGCAGATCGTCGAGGACAGCGACGCGCTGACGGACTTCATCGGCAGCTGCACGCCCGGCTCCCGCGTGACTCTGACCATCCGCCGCGGCGGGGCTCTCGAGACCCGCGAGGTCGTCCTTGGCAGCCGCTATCCCGACCTCCTGAAGGTGACGCCGCAGCCGGTCCAGCCGACGCCCCTCAAGATCGGGCCGCCGAAGCAGGAGGAATAGTTCGACTGCCCGCTGCTTGCGCAGCGGGCGCTCACTACAAGTAGCCAACCAACCCCAAGCCCATCGCAGCCTGAGCCGGGAGGGATCCCCATCCCCCCGGCTCTTTTGCGTTGAAGAGTGGGAGAGTGGGAGAGTGGGAGAGGAGGAGTATGATCTCTCGCCATGAGAACCATACTCCTGCTGAGCCTGCTCCTCGCGCCGCAGGACGACCTCTCGAAGCAAATCGATGAGATCGTCACGAAGACGGTCAAAGACGACACTCCGGGCGTTGCCGTGCTCGTCATCAAGAACGGCGAAGTCGTCCACAAGAAGGGCTACGGCCTGGCGAACCTCGAGCACAAGGTCGCGATCACGAGCGAGACGGTCTTCGACCTCGCCTCGGTCTCCAAGCAGTTCACGGCGATGGCGGTGATGATCCTCGCGGACCGCGGGGAATTGGCGTTCGCCGACGACATCCGCAAGGTGCTCCCGGAGATGCCCGAGACCGACAAGGAACGGCCGATCCGGATCGAGGATCTGCTCCACCATGTCTCCGGGATCCACGATTACCTGGACTTCATGGAGTCGTTCAAGGGCGATCCGAACACCGTGAAGAACGAGGGCGTCCTGAAGATCCTGGTCGACAAGAAGCTCGATTTCCCCACGGGGACGAAGTGGGCCTACTCGAACTCGAACTACTGCCTGCTGGGGCTGATCCTCGAGCGCGTGACGAAGAAGACGTTCCGCGAGGTGATGAAGAAGGAGATCTTCGAGCCGCTGGGGATGAAGAGCGCGTGGGTCTTCGACGACGCGACGCAGGTGATCAAGAACCGCGCCTACGGGTACGAACGGCGGAAGAAGGAATGGCGGTACGCGCACAGCGACTGGATCATGACCGGTGACGGCACCGTCATGCTGTCGCTCGAGGACTTCGTGCTCTGGGACAAGGCGCTGCGCGACGGGAAGCTCGTGAAGGCGGAGACGCTCAAGCTCGCGTGGGCGCCGGGGAAGCTCGACAGCGGCAAGGAGCACACGTACGGCTTCGGCTGGAACGTGACGACGAAGGACGGGAAGCTGACGGTCGAGCACAGCGGCGGATGGGCCGGGACGTCGACCTACATCGTGCGCTACGTGGATGAGGGGGTGACGGCGGTGGCCCTCTCCAACGCGCCGGGCTTTGTCGATCCGACGTCGATCGCGCGGAAGGCGGCGAAGCTGTGGCGGTGAAGGTAGCCGTCGTCCAAATCGATCCGAAGCTCCGTGAAGTCGACGCGAACGTGCACCGGATCATCCGGGGCATTGCGGAGGCCGAGGCGAAGCTCGTCGTCTTTCCCGAGTGCGCGACGACGGGATACGGCTTCGCTTCGAAGGCCGACGGGCTCGCGTTCGGGGAGGCGATCCCGGGGCCGTCGACGGCACGGATCGCGCGCGCCTGCCGCGCCACCAAGTCGTTCGCCGTCGTGGGGATGCTGGAGCGCGCCGGCCGGAAGCTCTACAACAGCGCGGCGGTGATCGGGCCCGACGGCGTGGTCGGTCTCTATCGCAAGATGCACCGGCCGTTCATCGGCGTGGACCGGTTCGTGACGCCTGGCGATCTCGGCTTCCCCGTCTTCAAGCTGCCGTTCGGCTCGATCGGCGTGCTGATCTGCTACGACCTGAGCTTCCCCGAGGCGGCGCGGGCGCTGAAGCTGAAGGGGGCGCAGGCGATCTGCGTCCCGACGAACTGGCCGCTCGCGGCGGAGGTCTCGTGCCACCACGCGCCGATGGTTCGCGCGCAGGAGAACCACGTCAACGTCATCACGGCGGACCGCGTCGGGCGCGAGGCGGGCTTCACCTTCCTGGGCGGGTCGCGGATCGTGCACTGCGGCGGCGTGACGGTTGCGGAGGCGGGCAGGCACGAGGAGGTCATCCGCGGCGAGCTCGATTTTGCGGCGGCGGACAAGAACCGCGTCGTTTTCGAGAAGGGACAGTACGAGATCGATCGGATAGGGCATCGGCGGCCGGGGGAGTATGGGGAGGTGGTCAGAGTCCGGAAGTCGTGAGGGCGCTACGAGAGCAACAAGCCGGTATCGGTTGAGGATAGCAGTCCCCGAGTGAGCAGGGGACTTTGGGTCCCATGCTCAGCGCGCAGGTATCGGCTCAACCAATGAGTCATGCGAAGCGACCCGCCTGAACCCGGGGAAGTCTTCTTCCGTTAGATGTGCGGGTGACGACGCTGCTGGCCGTCATGCTTCTGCTCCAGGAGGATCCGGCCCACCTCGTTGAACTCCTCGATTCGGACGCCGTCGAGGAGCGAGACATGGCCTCAGAGAGACTCCTTGCCCTTGGACCGAAGGCACTACCAGAGCTCCGGAAGGCCGCAGGGCAGAAGGGCAACACGTCGGCCCCGGCTCGACTGCTCATCGAGCGGATCGAGATCCGGTCGACGTTCCCGCCCCGGTTGCTGAAAGCGATGCCGGGGATCGACCGCCGACTTGCTGGCCAATCGGACGCGGAGTGGACGCGCGTCTTCAAGGAAGCAAAGGCTCTGACGGGAGGAGAGCGGCCGAGCATCAGGGGGATCGATCTCGATCCGCTCGCGGCGCGAGCGATCCGGGGAGAAGGTAGCGTCGACGCACGATGGACCCTGTCGCGCTCGGCGGTCGCGCTCGGATGCCCGTCCGCCGCGCCGGAGATCGCCCGCTTCCTCGAGGATGCGGATCCTCGCCGGCGACTTGCGGCGCTCCAAGACTTGGGTGCCTTTCGGGCTCGGGGGTGCCTGCCCGCGGTGATGAAGCTGCTCCAGGATCGAGAAGCGGCGGTGCGCCGCGCGGCCGCTATCCTGGCCGGGTCATGGGGTGACAAAGAGGTGGTGCCGGCGCTCATGGAGGTTCTTCAAAACGAGCCGGATCCGATGAGACGCCATGAGGCCGCAGCAATCCTGGTCGCCCTGGAAGCGCGAACGACAGTCCCCGAACTGCACCGGATGCTCGCGGCAGGCGGAGCCCCGGCCGAGTCAGCCGCCGAAGCCCTCGCCGCGTTCAAGGACCCTTCGACCGCGGAATTTGCGCGCGGGCTGCTGAAGAAGATCGAGTCGAGGCGGACTGCCATCGACCTCCTCGCCGCGCTTTCAGCCCGGGAGGCGGTGCCCGACCTGGTGCCGCTGCTGAACGACCCGGACGGGGTGACGTTCGGTGTTGTTCTTCGGGCACTCGTCCGACTGGGAGGCACGGAGGCAAAAGAGGGCGTGCGCGCGCAGCTTGAGTCGCGCGATCCTGGTCGCAGGTCGAGCGCCGCCAGCGCGCTGGCAGACATGAGGGACGTCGAGGCCGTGCCGGCCCTGTTGCGCGCGGTAGAGGACACGGACGAACAGGTCCGGTACGCGGCGATCGAGGCGATCGCGAGCCTCGACGCGAAAAACGCGCTGCCGCAGGTCCTGCCCCTTCTGGCGTCGAAGGAATATGCGCTCCGTGCCGGCGTGAGCAGGCTGCTGATGAGAGTCCGCCCCGTCGAGGCCATCCCGAAAATCGCGCAGATGCTCGGGAATCCCGATCCGGAGATCCGAAAGGACGTAATCCGCGCGCTTTGGAACATCGCGTCGAAGGAGGCAGTCCCGTTCCTTCTGAAGCGGCTCGCCGATCCGGACCCCGAGGCACTTGACCTCGCGTTGCTCGCCATCGGGGACCTTGGAGGTCCCGAAGCGGCCGAGCAAGTAGCGAAGCTGCTCGACGACCCGAGACCACCCATCCGGCGACAAGCGGCCGCGACGCTGGGCCGGACTGGGGCGCGCTCCGCCGCCACGGCGCTGACCGCGCGGTTGAAGGACGAGGACGCCTCTGTGCGGGCCGCCGTACTCCACGCCTTGGGTGAGCTCGACGCCAAACCTGCCGGACCGGAGGTCGTCGTGCTCCTCCTGGACCCCAGTCGTGAGGTGCGGGACGAGGCCCGCTGGGTACTGCAGGCGATCGGGGGGGCTGAGGCGGTCCCCGCGTTGCGGGAGCTTCTTGCCAAACCGCAAGCGGAGACGAGGAGCATCGCGGCTTCGATCCTGGGCACCCTGCACGCTGAGGAGGCGGTCAAGGACCTTGTGCGCCTTCTGGCCGACGACTCCGCTGACGTCCGCGTCGCGGCGATGTACGCGCTGGGTCACCTTCGTGCGCGTGAAGCAACGAACGAAGTAGCACGTTCGCTGGATTCGGGAGACGCGCAAGTCCGTTCCGCCGCAATCTGGGCGCTCGGCGCACTCCGATCGGCGGCGCATGGGCCGCTTGTTCTTGAAGCCCTTGGGGATAAGGAGAAGTCGATCCGCATTTCGGCGATTCAGTCGATCCGTACCCTTCGACCGGAGGGATCGATCGATGGCCTTGCGAAGCTACTCAAGGACACCGACGAGACGGTGCGGATCCTCGCCATCCAGGGCTTGGCGGAGCTGGCGGGCCAGGAGGCCGTCCCACTGCTCCTGCCTCTTCTGGGTGACGCAGCCGAGGATGGACTCGAGATCGTTCGGCGCGGGCGCGGATTTGACGGCCCCGCAGTCCGCTCGTGGGCCGTGCGCGCCCTGTGCAGGCTTGGCGCCGCCGAGGGTCTGAAGGCCAATCGCTCCGGGCTCGACGAGCGCGGGGTTGCCTCGCCCTTTCATCTCAACGCTCTTCGCCAACCGGAACTCTGGGATCGCCTCTCGAAGCTGCCGCGACGCGAGTGGAAGGTGCAGGACGGCCGGGCGCAACTTGCTGCGCTCGCCAGGGAGGCAGGGCTCGTGATCGAGGAGGTCACGGACTCTTGGCCCACTCCAGGAAGAAGGAAGCCTCTGCGGTGGCACAGTTGCGGCACCCGGCAGGGCTCCTTTCTCGAACAGCTCGAGTGGGCTGCGGAAGATGCGGGGGTCGAAGTCATCCTCGATCCCGGAAAGATCCGCCTCTTTGACCGGAGTCTCGCCCTCGATGAGTGGCGAGCCTGGGCGAAGTAGATGCGCTACGACTGATCAGCGGGCTCAGGATCCCATTCGGGATGCGAAGCATCGGCACCCGGCCACCTCTAGGTAGGGTCGGGAAGGCTACCAGTAGTACGCCAGCGTCATCTTCTTCGCCCCACAGGCGCCCGCGTACTTTGCGATTGCCGCTACGTCCTGCAGGTCTTGCGCGAACCACTGCTCGGCTCCGCGTTCCTCATCCTCATCCTCTCCGATGAGGCGACCCCACTCGACCCGATACGTGTCGAGGAGCGTCTGCACCGCCGGATCCTTCGCGTCCACCAGCTTTCGCAGTTTCAGCGCGGCCGACTCGAACTCCCGCGGGCTGCCCCATCCAATTTCGTTTGGATCGAGATTCGACGTGTTGTGGCGAAGCAGGACCTCGCAACCGATCTTGCGAAGATCAGCAGCGACCTTGGGGTCCTCGATTACGGTAACGACCCACGTCGCCCACAGGTGATCGTCGTTCTCGAAGCCAGGGTGGCCGCCTTGCTCGTCCTCCGTGCTGCCGGGCCACTCCACAAGAATCGAAACACCCATGGCGTGCCATTATGCACCTGCCAGCCTCCGCCTCAATGCCCTGCGGTGGGGACCGTGGCAGGGGAAGACATGCATGATTCGTGCCTGAGCATGGGACGTGAGATTAGCTGCTCCTGCTTCCGCTTGTGGGTAGCGCATGAATCACATGAAGGCGAAGCTCCACTCGTTCCAGGCCTCTCCGTTTACTAGCGCCCCCCGCACGATTTTCTCGCGCACATCGTTTGTGTAGATCGAGGGTGGCCAGTGACGCATCAGTCCCTTGCCTTGGCCTTTGATGGCAAGGGCGAAGTACCTTGCCAGCCCCCTCAGACTGGCGTCCCAACGAGCCAGCTTGTTGCATAGGGACTCAACGAGTACAGCCACCGGTTCGGCCTCGTGCCGAATGTAGGCGGTCGTTGCGGACCCCTCCTTCCCGTAGATCTTCTCCATGTCAGGCGACCAGGGCGTGTACCCCGGGCCGAAGTACGCAGCCTTGGAAGCCGTCCAAGTCGCCACATCGGCGACACACAACAAGTCCAGCATCTCGCAGGGATGCCCGATGGAGGTCTTGTCGGCATCAAGAAGGGCTCTTTCGATGTTGTCGGCTGGGGTGGACTCTTCCTTCTTCCAATCGTGTGAATGAGCTAGCAGACCGTAGAGCAGAGAGCTCTGCAATTGTCGGAGCGGTGTCTGGCCCTGCTCCTTGAAAAGTCGCCGGAGTTCCGCCGCTCCCTCCACCGCTTCTCCGATGTGCTGTGCGCGAAGAGTGAGCTTGCATTCAAAAGCCGCAGCCACACCCCCAGCGAGGAACATCTTCTTTGTTAGCAACCTTGGCGGGTAGGAAGGTTGCAGCACGATCACGTCGACCTGTCGGCTTGCTTTGCCGTCTGCTGCCAGTATTCGGCCCTTCGTTACCACGTGATAGGTGGAAGGAAGCCAGCTTCGCAGCACCTCGGCCCAGTTCTCCTCTCCCTGGTCGCCAGCAGTTCCGGGATCCTCGGCCGTGCGCGTTCGAACGCGTTCGTATTCTTCTGCAATGTCCTTGGCCGTCGCGTCCAGAAACGCTTTCAGATCGTTTGGTGGCGAGTCGGTCATCGACTCAAAAGTCTAGCATGTGGTCGAGGCGACTCGGCACCTTCGGAGTGTCGGCACCGCTCGCCCTACCGCCACACGCTTGAGGGAAGTCCCATATCAGGAATTGAGCATGGCACTGCAGGTGCCCCGCTCAAGCCATAATCCCATGCTCATGGCACTGGTCATCGGCTTGAGGCCGGCCACTTCTCCTCGATGAACTCCTCGGGACCCTCGCCGCTGGCGCCGGCGCCCGGCTCCGTGCGATCGAAGAGGTGCGAGATCCAGGTGAAGTGGAACCAGTCGGGCGCCCAGCTCACCCCATGAACCCGGACGCCGACCCCGCCGCCTCATAGACCCGGCCGGGTTCGTCCCCTACAGCAGCTGCGATCTCGACGATGTGTTCTGATTCTGGTCAGGCGCGCCGCTTCCGCCGCCGCAGCACCAGGAAGACGATCAGCCCCTCGATCCCGAGCGCCCCGCAGAAGCCGCCTCCCCCGCCGCCCCCGCCGCCGAGGCTGTTCGTCACCGCGGTCGCGACGTTCGAGTAGCCCGAGAACTGCCCCGACGCCGAGGCGCGGATCCGGTACCAGTACCGCGTCGCCGTCGCGAGATTCGGATCGGTATAGGTCGTCGTGTTCGGCGGCACCGTGACAACCTCCGTAAAGTTCAGGCTGTCGATCGACCGCTCGATGTGGAAGAGCGTCTCGTTGCTCGAGTTGTCGCTCCACGTGAGCGTGATCTGCGTGAGCGACGCCGCGGTGGCGACCAAGCTCGACGGCGCGACCGGCACGACGACGTTGACGCCGAAGTCGCCGACGAAGTCCCCACCCTCGAATGCGTTGCCGGTGGGGAAGCTGGCAGCGTATTCGCCATCGACCGCGATGCCGCCGGCGTCACGCACGGCGCCCGCACCGTAAGAGAGGGCGCCGATCTCGGCGGGCGACAGCACCTTGGCGAAGACGCGCACGTCGTCCAGCACGCCCATCATCGAGTTGGAGCCCTGCGAGCCCATGTGCCAGCGCGGAAGGTCGAAGACGTTCCCTGTCGTGTCCACGAGCGTCCCGTTCGCATAGAGGTTCGTCTGGGCCCCATCGCAGGTGAAGACGAGGTGCGTCCACGCGCCCGGGGTGGCCGTGTAGTTCAGGGCCGTGTCCGCGCCGCCGTACTTCGTGACTCCGACCTGGTTCGTCCCGTTGTACTGCTCCAGCCTCAGCGAGCCGCCCGTCGGGAACGCCTGCGAGTCCATGAGCCGCGCATCCGACGCCGGCGAATCGGTCCGCTTGACCCACATCGCCGCGCTCCACGGCGCGACCAGGTCCGACGCCCCCGTCACGACGCGGTCCGTCCCGCCGTTGAAGAGCAGGCCGCCCCCGAACATCCCGGTCGCATACGTCGGACCGCTGATCGTCCCGTTCGACGTTCCCGCGGAGTCGATCGCCGTCGTGCCCGAGCCCTCGTCGAACCTCCAGTGATTCACGTCGCCGAGCACCGTCGCCGGCGTGCCGCTGATCACGAGCCGGTACGCGTCGTTCGGCAGGACGAGACCCGTCAGATCAATGGTGAGCGTCGTCGCCGTCGTCATCGTCATGGAGATGGGTATGATGACAACGTCGTCCGCTGTATCCAGCAGAGTGTCGGCACCGGCGCGAGCGAACCGCACCGACCCGCCGTTGATCGTCGCCGGGGCGGGCGCCGACGTGAACGTGACCACCAGCGTGCTCGGCGGCGCTCCCAGGTTCGCGCCGGGAACCGGCGTCATGGACGCGATCTTGATCGTCGCCGCGACCGTGGACGTCGACGCCGACGCGACGTTCGAATAACCCGAATTCCCCATGAAATTCATCGCCCGGACGCGGTAGTAGTACGTCGTGCCCGACGCGAGGCCGCTGTCGGCGTACGCCGTCGCGTCGGCCGCCGCGGTGCCGATCGGCGCAAAGATGGCACCGTCGAGGCCGCGCTCGATCACGAACCCTGACTCGTTGGACGCGTTGTCCGTCCAGGACAGGTTCATCGTGTACGCCGAGGGGGGCGATGCCGACAGCCCGCTCGGAGCCGCGGGAACGGTCGGATTGGCAGTGAACGTGGCGATGAAGTCGCCGCCGTCGGTGCCGTTGCCGGACGGCAGGGATCCGCTGTACTCGCCGTCGAGCAGCTGGCCCGTCCCGTTCGTGACGCCTCCGCCGAGCGCGTAGAGCGTTGCGATCTCGCCGGCCGAAAGGACCTTGTTGTAGACGCGGATCTCGTCGATCGTCCCCTTCAGCGTGCTGACGAGGCCGCCTATCACGTGTCGCCCCAGATTGGCGGCGCCCGACGCGATCGTGCCGGACGCCACGGTGTCGGCATACAGCTGGGAATTCGTGCCATCGTGCGTGAAGACAAGGTGCACCCAGCTTCCCACGGGCGCAGGGGTGCCGAATGACCAGTCGGCGACGCCGTACGTGGTCATGCCGACCTGATTGGTGTTGTTGTACTGCTCGAGACGCAGCCCGGTACCGGCTACGGTCGGATCCATGAGACGCGCGTTGGTGTCCGAGGAGTCCTCCCGCTTGACCCACATCGACACCGACCACGGCGGTGCGACGTTCGCGGCCCCGATCATGACGTGCTCCGTGAGCCCCGTCATGTGAAGGGCCGTTCCCGCCCGCCCGGTGACCCACGTCGGCCCGTTCGTGAGCGTCCCGGGGTTCGCCCCGGGGCCGCTGTCGGCGGCCGCCGCGCCGCTTCCCTCGTCCAGCCTCCAGTAATTGACGAGCCCCGTCGGCTCCGTCCCGGTGCCCGAGACCTTGATCCGGTAAAGACCAGCGGCCAGCGGAGAGGCGACCGAGAACTTGATCTCCGTCCCGGACTGCACGGTCACGGAGGAGGGCGTCAAGGTGAAATCGTCGCCGGTTCCGAACGTCGTGTCAGGGCCGGCGCACGTCAGCGTCACCGAGCTGGCTCCGACCGTCGTCGCATCGAGGGCCGCGGAGCACGTGACGACGATGTCGGTGATGGCCGCGTTCACCGTGCTCCCCGGCGCGGGCGTCATCGCGGTGACCGTGAGAGGCAACCGGGGCCGCGCCGCGGCCGACGACACGAGCAGCACCGGGAGCAGCGCGGAAGCAAGGAGTCGCTTCATAAGCACCTCGGCATCGGGAGTTTCCTCAGTTTATCCCCGACCAACCCACCCTTCCGAGGATGTCCGCGGCTTCGTTAGTTTTGTAGGGAGGGCCCCCGCTCCGATACAGTCGGAGTGAATCACAAAGGAGGCCCCCATGTCGAAGCGTACGGCGACGGAACCGTCGGGTCAATTGAAGT